>JACCDM010076992.1_pt1 | contig 33864 bp, 35 predicted proteins | sample 7445851 | NCBI WGS metagenome assembly JACCDM01 (sample SAMN15323438, study PRJNA562643) | freshwater metagenome | isolation source: river surface water | place: USA:Blue River Watershed | collected 2017-08-16
CACGATTCAACATGTTTACTTCTGCGATGGTCAATGGAGAGCCCGCGCCGGGATTCAGTTCTGGAACTGCTTTGGAAGCCATTAAATTGGCTGCAACTAAACACTTACCGAAAGGATATACAATTGAATGGTCGGGCATGACACGTGAAGAAAATTTGGCAGGCAACCAAGCAATATACATTTTAGGAATCTGTCTATTATTTGTGTTTTTATTACTTTCTGCACAATACGAATCCTTTGTCTTACCTTTTCCTATCTTATTATTTTTGCCCATTGGAGCGTTTGGAACCTACTTATTTTTAGGTGTATTAGGCTTACAAAATAATATTTATGCACAAGTTGCCTTGGTGATGCTCATTGGTTTATTGGGTAAAAATGCGATTTTGATTATTGAATTTGCCATTCAAAAACAAAAATCTGGACTTTCGGTTTTTGAAGCTGCCAAACAAGGAGCTTTGGCTCGACTTCGCCCAATTCTAATGACATCATTTGCTTTTATCGCGGGACTTATTCCATTGATGATGGCCAATGGAGCAGGAGCAATAGGTAATAGAACAATTGGTAGCGCTTCAGCAGGCGGAATGTTGATTGGAACCATCGGGGGTTTATTACTGATTCCTAGTTTATACGTTATTTTTCAAGGATTATTAAATAAAAAAAGAAATGAAGCTTAAGGGAATAATATATAGTATATGGATCCTAATTTTCCTATTTGTAACCTCTTGTAAAGTACAAATAGGAAAAAATGATTTACAAAAAACGATCAAAGAATTAAAAGATAGTAGTGCGGTACAAAATCCCATCAAAAAAATATGGGCGAATGATCCCTTTTTGATCGCATTAATTGATTCTGTTTTGACAAGGAATACCGCCTACCAATTAGAATACCAACAAATACAAATTGCGAAGGAGCAATTTGTAATGAGTGCTAGCCAATTAAGACCATTTTCGTCCTTGCAGTTCAATCCAAGTATTCGAAAATTTGGCAAATACACAATGGATGGAGTGGGAAATTATGACACGCAGTTTTCGCCCAACATCACACCATCCATGCGAATTCCAGAACATTTACCTGATGTACCCATTGGTTTACAAACTAATTGGGAATGGGATATTTGGGGGAAACTAAACACTAGAAAAAAAGCGCAAGCGCTCAGATATATGAGTAGTGAAGAAGGTTACAATTGGCTTAAAACGCAATTAGTGGCAAAAACTGCTGTTTATTATGGTGAATTGGTTGCCTTAGATAGAGAATTAGAAATTCTTAAATCGAATATTGAAATTCAACGAAAAGCAGTTGAATTAGTGAAAATTCAGAAAGAAGCAGGTGTGGTAAATGAAATGGCTGTATTGCAACTTGAGGCTCAATTAGAAAATTCAAGAGCCCAAGTGAGTTCATTACTTAGTGAAATCATTTCCATTGAAAATGAAATTAGACAACTGTTAAATAACCGAAATTTTGAGATCAAACGCACCCTAATGCCCATTGATACCGATTTTTCAAAAGAATACCGAAGCATTCATTTAGATTATTTAACTCAAAGACCAGATGTAAAACAAGCCCAACTAAATATTGAAGCCCAATTACTTGATAAAGAGGCTGCCAAATTAGCCTTGAAACCCAGCTTGGTCTTTTCGAATTTTATTGGAGTTCAAGGATTTCAACCCCAATATTTATTTCAATTACCAACTTCATTAAGTTACAATTTAATCGGAAATTTAAGTAAACCGCTTATCAATAGAAATGTGTTAAAAGCAGACATACGAATTGCGGAAAGTAAATTAAAATCGGCTGAAATCACCTATTTGCAAACCTTAAATAATGCGTTTTTGGAATGGGATTCAAACATCAAAGGGCTCGATTTAATGAATGAGCAAATTATACATAAGTCGAAAGAAGTAGAATTAAACATCAATTCCATTCAAACTGTGGGTGAGTTGTTTCAAACAAGTAATGCGAATTATTTAGAAATACTAACTGCACAGCAAAATACGCTTAAGTCGGAATTAGACCTGCTCGAAATATATAAAAAACGATGGATCTACAGTGTACAATTGTATAAAATTTTGGGCGGTAATTAAATCAGTATTTTGATGAAATTCTTTATTATCAGTTTACTAGTTTGATTTTTTCAAGGATCATTGTTTCTTTGTTAAAGTAATTCGCGATTACTTATTGTAACACTTAAATACCTAACCAAAATGAAAACAATTCCCTTAAATTTCATGGAATTGGGAGCAGTGGAACTGTCTCTCAATGAATTAATCCACATCGAAGGTGGTGGATTCTGGAGAACACTTGGCATAATTATTGGGGTAATTGCTGCTGTAGCAATTGCTTACTATTCTCCTGCAGTTTTAAATTTTCTTAAATAATTTTAACCCTAACCATTAATACACATGAAAAATCAATTTGCATTCGAAATCGAAGGCTTACGCCCATTGTCAAATTCTGAGTTAACCCATACCTTCGGAGGAGGTTGGTGGTCGGATTTCAAAGAAGGTTTTAAAGAAGGCTGGAATTGGGCTAAAGGTGCCATATCAGAAATTGCTATCATCGTTGGCGTTATTGCCAAACTTCGCTAACCTAATTGGTGGGGAAACCCACCAATTTAAAAATTACCACTATCATGATTAGAATACTAACCATATTGTTTTTACTATTCCAATCTTATCCATTATTAATTGCCCAAAATATTTCTGGAACAATTTATGATGATGAAACAAAATTACCAATCCCCAATGCATCGATACATTTAGGAAAACGAGGTGTCATTACTCAGGGTAATGGAACTTTCAAATTAAAATTGAAAGAAACAGATTGGGAACAAAATTTATTTCTAAAAATTAGTCATGTAGGATACCATGCCTTTCAAATAAGAACGAAACAATTCAACAATGGAACAAAAATCTTCTTAATTCCTCAAAGTAAAGAATTACAAGAAGTAATTGTATCTTCAAGTGCACGGGAATTAGTCAAAAAAGCTTTGGACGCCATTCCACAAAATTATCAAACGAATGATTTTGTCATATCCGGCAATTTTCTCCAAACCGTTCGACGATCAAAGAATGATACCGTATTTCAAATAAATTATCGAGCAAATACGCAAATGTCCTATCAAAAAAATGAAAGCAAAGAGACAGAAGTAGAATTGCTTTTCTATAAAAAAACAAAAAGTAAAACATCGGATTCAGCAAAGTACATACATTGGAGAAAAGACGGAAAAATCATTCAGGCATTTGATTTTGTTTTAAATCATGATGATTTTTTAAATACACAAAAATTATACAAATACCAGTACACTTTACAAGATGTTCAACAGATAAATGGTCGACCTACTTACCAAATTAAATTTGAATTAAAATCTAAACCTCAACAGTATCAAGGTACTATTTTTATCGATGAAGAAAGCTTAGCCATTATTGCTTTTGATTTTATTGATTTGGATGCAAAAGAATCAAATGATCCAGAAATTCTAAAGGAAGAAAAATCACTTTTACATGGCAGGACTACTTATAAAAAAATAGGAGAGCATTGGTTTGTAGATTCTTTGGAATATTCAAAATCCACCACATTATTAAAGCAATTAGGATATATCAGTATTCATTACAAAACAGATAGTCTTTATTTATATCACCCCAAATTGAATACCAATTTCTATTCTAGATTGACATCAGATATCATGATGGAAACTTTAGAAGAAAATTTTGGATTACCAGAAACCTTAAAAAATACGAAAGAAAAAAACAGTTTAAGTGAAAATAAAAAGAAATTCAACATAAAATTTTCCTATGTGTTTGGATTGCAAACTCCTTTTAATTTCGTATCAAATTATCAAAATACTTCCAAATGGAATAGTCTAATAGGAATTGATGCACCTGAATTACAAGACAACAAAATCCCAATGATTCAAACGGGATTAAGACTTCAATTTTACTCCTTTCAATTAGGCTATATAAGTAGTTTTAATTTACCCCTTTCCACTTCCTTTTCAAGTTCAACTACATTTGAAATTTCTAGGCCAATCTATATGAAAAATATGAATAGACCCATGTTCATCAGGCCATCATTTGGATTTCAAACAATGGTTCATACTCATCAATTACATGATTTCATACCATCACTTTTCATACAACAAAAAGATGAATTGGCAAATGAATTCTACCATCCAAAACATCAAATCAAAAGCAAAGGTTTTCAAATTGGAATACATGTTGGAGTGCATCTCACTCGAAGGAAATCGCTGGAAGTTGGCATATACTATCATATACCAACTCAATGGTCAGAAGAACTGAATGTCCGAAAATCTAGTAACAGTTTTTTCCAAAATCTATTCAAAGAGAATGTCAAAAACATTTCAATACCATTTCAAACTTTTCAAAAAATTGAAAACAATTTTAGTTTCAACCTAACCTATCAATTATAATATGGATAACAATTCAAGAAAAATCGTCGAGTTTATTCAATCATTACAATCAAAAGTGATCGATTGTTACAAAGATGAATACCATGCCATCGAAGTAGATTTCAATGGCTCAATACAAATCAAGGGGATACGATTTCATCAGTCGTATCAGATGAAAGAGTTGGAGCAAATATTACCAACTGTCTTTGAAAAAGGAGCCGAAAGAGCTGGCAAAAAACTCAATCTACTACTGCAACAATACCAAGAAGACATAAAAAAAGGGCAGACCTAAATCTACCCTTTCTTACTTATTACTTCTAAACTAAAACCTCTTACCTATTCCCTCTTCCCTATCACCTGTTTTACTTCCCAGCTGTTGGAGGAGCTAACAAGTTAAAGAATTGATCCAATTTAGGAGTAACAATAATTTCTGTACGACGATTGTTCTTACGTCCTGCACGGCTACTGTTATTTGCCTGTGGTTCGAATTCTCCACGACCACCAGCAGTCATACGCTCTGGATCAACATCAAATTTAGTTTGTAATAAACGAACAACTGAAGTAGCACGCTTTGCACTTAAATCCCAGTTATCTTTGATACAATCTGTTGAAATAGGTACACTATCAGTATGACCTTCAACCAAAATATCTAAATCTTTGTGATCATTGATTACCTTAGCAACTTTCGCTAAAACAGCCTCCGCCTTGTTTGAAACAACAGCAGAACCTGAAGCAAACATTAATTTATCTGAAATTGAGATATAAACAACACCTTTTTTCACTTCAATTGTTACATCTTCATCATTTACATCAGCTAAAGAACGCTTCAAATTCATTACTAAAGATAAATTCACTGAATCTTTTCTTTGAATAGATGAATTCAAATCTTTGATGTATTTTCCTTGATCATTCAATGCATCTAAAGACTTACGAATACTTTCCGCACCTGATTTGTTGATAACTGATAAGTCAGATAAACGATCTAATAAGTTGGTGTTTGTCTTTTTTAAGTAATCTAATTGCTCTTGTAAAGATTTCAATTGACCATTTTTTGTTTCTAAATCTGCATCACGCTTTTTGATTTCGCCTTGTAAACTAGCAGTCAATGATTGACAATCAGATAACTCAGCCTTTGCTTTACCTAATGATTGATCACTCTTTGCTTGTAATTCTGTTAATTGTGACTGCAAATCAGCAATCTTCTTTTTACTTGCGCAAGAAAAGAAAAATGGAACAAGCGCTAATACTAAAAGTAGTTTTTTCATAATATTTAATTAGTCTTTTGTTGGAGTAAATACATTACTTTCAATTTACTTGCAAAAGTATACATCTAAAAATTAATTTGTATCCTTAATTCAAAAAAAAATTAAAATAAATACATATTTTTTTCAATTGTAGCCCCAGCAATACGTCTTCTTGCCTCTAATAGATTCATCGGATCTATCTTTGTAAAACGTTTTAGTCCTAACAACAACACATTTAATTCGTCTCCTTTGGCAAATCCTTGAATAATTTCTTTGCCAGCACCAGCCACTTTTTCCGCTGCTTCATGCAAATAAACTAAAGCACAATCTTTTGCAATAGCATGTTTTTCTTCTCCTTCTCTTTCGATCAACTTCTCCACACGTACTAATACAGATTCAGACACGTAAATTTCAATCATCATATCAGCCACATGCATTAAAATCTCTTGCTGCTCTTCAATAGCGGTCGTAAATTTTTGCAATGCTGCTCCAGATGCAAGCAAAGTTGCCTTCTTTAAATTTTCTAATACCAGTCTTTCCTTCCCAAATACTCCCTCTGGCACTTGAATAGAAAAATTAGGGACGCCTAATATTTCTTTACCGACCGCCAAGGCCGGACTCATAATATCTAACTCTCCTTTCAATGCTCTTTTTAACAAAGTCCCAACAGATAATAATCGATTGATTTCATTGGTACCTTCAAAAATTCGATTGATACGTGAATCACGGTATGCACGATCCATTGGAGCTTCTGCAGAAAATCCCATGCCACCATAAATCTGAACTCCTTCATCAACTAAGAAATCCAATACTTCAGATCCATGTACTTTCATTATGGCACACTCAATAGCAAATTGCTCTACGCCTTTCAATTTAGCCTCCGCATCTGCCATACCACCATCTTTTAAACTTTTAATCGCATCATCTATATTCTGACCAGCACGGTAGCAAGCCGATTCCGAGGCAAAATTTCTCAATGTCATCTCCGCAATCTTATGCTGAATAGCCCCAAAAGAGTGAATTGATTTACCAAATTGCTTACGATCATTTGCATATTGCACTGCTTGATCAATGACACGTTTACCTGCACCAATAACTGCAGCGGCCAATTTAATTCGGCCAATATTCAAAATATTAACTGCAATTTTGAAACCGCCTTCACGCTTAAACAACAGATTTTCTACAGGAACGGCACAATCATTGAAGAAAATCTGACGAGTCGAGCTTCCTTTGATACCCATTTTTCGCTCTTCTTCATTCATTGTGATTCCTCCAAAACCTTTTTCAACGATAAAGGCTGTTAAGTTTTTATCGTCATCAATTTTTGCAAACACAATAAATATATCGGCAAAGCCACCATTGGTAATCCACATTTTTTGTCCTGTCAACAAATAATGTGTTCCTGCATCATTTAACTTAGCTTTCGTTTTGGCAGCATTGGCATCAGAGCCAGAATCTGGTTCTGTTAAACAATAAGCTGCTTTCCATTCGCCAGTAGCTAAATTGGGCAAGTATTTCTGCTTTTGCTCTTCAGTACCATAATATACAATTGGTAAAGTCCCAATTCCAGTATGTGCAGAAAGCGCTACTGCAAACGAGTGACCCGATCCTACAGCTTCCGCTACCAACATGGAAGTATTAAAGTCCATTCCAAATCCACCATATTCTTCTGGAACAGATGTACCTAATAAACCAAGTTCTCCTGCCTTGTCCATCAAACCAACCATAAATGCACTATCCTTGGCATGATCCATTTGTTCTAAATGAGGGATCACCTCAGTTCGAACAAAATCAACACAGGTTTGCTCAATCATTTTCTGTTCTTCAGAAAAATCTTCTGGAATAAATAATTCATTAGTTTGCAAAGGCCGAATTAAAAATTCACCTCCTTTGAATGCAGTCGTGGTTTCCATGTTATTTTTTAATTTGTTTTTGAATTCCCTCAATCATTAATTTCGAATCTTCTTCTAAAATTTGGTTTACGGCCCCAATTACCTCAAAAAACGTATCTAATTTTTCTTGTGGCACCCGTTGGCGTATCAATTCATTGAACAACAACACTCCCTGTCTTGCCTGATCTCTTTTTTCCTTTCCTTTATCCGTCAGGAAAATCTTTACAATTCGCTTATCTTCATAATTTGCCTCTCTGCGAATCCACTTTTTATCTTCCAAACTTTTAAGCATACGCGTTAAACTTCGGACCTCTAAACCCAATGCAGGCGCAATTTTTGTTGCGGGAGTACCTTCTTTATCAATATGCAACAAGACAAAGCCAATGGCCATGGTCATATCAAAATGTGCCGCATAAGTGTTGTACATCCTAGAAATGGCATACCAACTAGTTTTAATTTGAAAATCAACGGTGCTTTCTGCTTTCATACTTCAACGAGATAAGGATAAAAATAGTATGCTTGCATACATTTTGTAAAGTTGAAACAAAAAAAAATAGGATGCAAAACTTGCATCCTATTTCTTCTATTTTCACGAGGAAAAAGAATTTCCTTGTTTAATTAACTCCTTCCGCTAAAATCAACACGCGATTGTTTAACACTTCTACAACCCCACCTTCGATTTGAAAAACCTCTTTATCTGCTGATAATTCACCAGAAGCCAAGGTACTCACTAAGGCAGCGTGATCATTTAATACTTGGAAAGAACCATTCACACCCGGCAAAGTAACTACCGAAGCCTCTCCGGAATATACTTTACGATCTGGGGTTATTATTTCTACAAACATATCAATTTTATTTTGCTGCTTCAGCGATTAATTTTTCTCCTTTTGCGATTGCGTCTTCAATCGTACCTACTAAGTTGAAAGCTGCTTCTGGTAAATGATCATACTCACCATCAATGATTGCGTTGAATCCTTTGATGGTATCATTGATATCTACTAAAACCCCTTTCAAACCTGTAAACTGCTCTGCCACGAAGAATGGCTGAGACAAGAAACGCTGAACACGACGTGCACGAGAAACGACTAATTTATCTTCTTCAGACAATTCATCCAAACCTAAGATTGCAATAATATCTTGTAATTCTTTATAACGTTGTAAGATTTCTTTTACGCGTTGCGCAGTACCATAATGTGCTTCACCTAATACTTCAGCAGATAAAATTCTTGAAGAAGAATCCAATGGATCCACCGCAGGATAAATACCTAACTCAGCAATTTTACGAGAAAGTACAGTTGTTGCATCTAAGTGGGCGAAAGTTGTAGCTGGAGCAGGGTCAGTTAAGTCATCGGCAGGTACATAAACCGCTTGAACAGATGTAATAGAACCACGCTTAGTAGAAGTAATACGCTCTTGCATCGCACCCATCTCAGTTGCCAAAGTTGGCTGGTAACCTACCGCTGAAGGCATACGACCTAAAAGGGCAGATACCTCAGAACCTGCTTGCGTGAAACGGAAGATGTTATCAATAAAGAATAAGATATCACGACCTTGTCCTTCACCATCTCCATCACGGAAGTGTTCTGCAACTGTTAAACCAGACAAGGCAACACGAGCACGTGCTCCTGGAGGTTCGTTCATTTGTCCAAACACCAACGTAGCTTGTGATTTCGCTAATTCTGCATTGTCCACTTTCGACAAATCCCATTTGCCTTCTTCCATTGCATGCTTAAACTCCTCACCATATTTAATAACGCCAGACTCAATCATCTCACGTAATAAGTCGTTTCCTTCACGAGTACGCTCACCAACACCCGCAAATACCGAAAGACCTTCGTATGCTTTTGCGATGTTGTTGATCAACTCCATAATCAATACGGTTTTTCCTACACCCGCACCACCAAACAAACCGATTTTACCACCTTTCACGTATGGCGCTAATAAGTCGATTACTTTAATACCGGTGAATAATACCTCAGTAGTTGTTGCTAACTCCTCAAATTTTGGAGCAGAACGGTGAATAGGTAAACCTTTATCCGATTTCGGTTGAGAAATACCATCGATAGCCTCACCTACTACATTAAACAAACGACCTTTGATTCCTTCACCAGTTGGCATTGTCATTGGAGAACCTTTGTCGACTACCAATTGACCTCTTTGAAGTCCTTCGGTACCTTCCATTGCGATCGTTCTTACGCGATCTTCTCCTAAATGCTGTTGAACTTCAAGGATTAATTCTTGTCCGTTTGATTTAATTACTGCAAGGGCGTTCAAGATTGCTGGTAAGTGAGATCCTTCTCCCTCAAAACTTACGTCAACTACTGGACCAATTACCTGTGCAACTTTCCCTTTATTTACTAGGTTTGCCATTTGGAAATTTAATTTGCTAGCTAAAAAACTATGATTAAAATATTTCTTCCGAACACCATGAGTATTCGGAACGCAAAATTAGTGGGTTAAAGGCAAAATGCAAAATAAGATTTTGTATTTTTTTGTTATTTTTTGCCAAATTGTGGCAAAAAATTTGAATGAATTAAAGTTTAAGCGAAATTAGATGAAAAATAATACGTTAATAAAGGGTTTGGAAACTAATGAACAATAAATCAGGACTTTCAATCTATTTCTTTCTCGCGGGGGCAGTTCTTTGCTTGATCCCTATATTGATTTTACCAACAAGCGATTTATTTGGTATTTCTGTTCAGTCGGCAAGTGAATTGATTCCTGCTTTTGCAAAAGTCGACCACAACCAAACACTACAACTAGAGATGCCGATTTACTGGATTCGACAATCCTTTATTCCTTTTTTCGCTAACATATCACCAATTTACAGCCAGCTTTATTCGTGGATTGGCTTAATCGGATTATTTATCTTAGCATTAGGTATCAAACAATGGGCCAATATCTCCAATAAACAATTTTACCTAGGCATGGGCATCTGGATCGCCATTGCAATATTTAAAGCAACCCCCTCATCCCTATTCCCTATTCCCTCTTTTCTCATACCTAATACCTCAAACCTCACCCCTTACACCTCACCCCTTACACCTTCTTACTTATTTCTTATTACTTCTTCCTTCTTACTTCTTCCTTCTTACATAATCCCTCTTCCCTACTCCCTAATCCTCTGCCTAATCTCTTTAGTTGCACTTTCCATCCTTTCTTCACAAACCTTTCCACATCTGATCTTACAATTTGGAAGAAAAGCCCAATTTCAGAAAACAAAAAAAGTTTACAGTCTTTTGTATCTATTTTTATTGATTGATCTCGCCTTGGGTTTATACCTACAAGAAGCTGGAAACATTCCGAAACCTGAGTTTATGATTGCACTTTTATGCATTCAATGGGCTATATTCTGGTTTCAAATTGTGAGTAATCCCGTCCTACAGCAATACAAACTACAATTTTTAGGTGTGTACCTCTTAGCTATTCCTGGGATCGTTTGGTTTTACCTTCACTTCAATGATCCTGCAATTCGGTTTGTATACGAGTGTAATTTTAGAAGCATGTTGGTTATGGCCATATTGTTCCCTGCCTTCATATACACCAATTTTAAAGAGATCTTTCACCAAAATTTAGCGATACACACCGTAGTCTTTAAGGCTCATCGAATCAAATTATACTTATATCAAATTGGGGTTTTGATCATTGGTTTGGCTTGGACTTTTGCAAGTAACGCAAGCTTATACCATGTGTTATTAGCTGGATACTACAATCAAATAGGGGATATAGAAACACAAACAGGGAAACCTCAATTGGCTATCATTTCTTATCAAACAGCTCAGGCTAATAGTCGACTCAACCTAAAAAGTAATTTTGAATTAGCGAACAGAAGTACTTCAGACGAAGAAAAAGCACAATATCTCAGCTATACCCTTACAAGAAGACCACATCCCTTGACCTATTTAAGTTTAGGGACAATCTATAAAAACAATGATCACCATTTCCAGGCCCTATTTACCCTAGAAGAAGGTTTTGAGAAATTTCCAGAATCGATTGAATTGGCCACGGCGATTGCCATACAATATGAGAAACTAAATCAACCAAAAGAGGCCCAACAATATTATGAGTTAGCCTATCACTTAAACGACAAAAATCCATTGGCGGTTGCCAATTTAATGTATGCTAACAAACATTTAAAGAATTCGGTAACTACACTTGAAAAACCAAGTGAACAGGATCTGGGATATCGTAGTAATCAATTAGCAAACGCTTTATTAGGCGATTCGAAGAACGTGGATCCACCTTTAGCGCAATTCCAATTTCAAAATAATGTGCAACATTTTGCCTATCTATATAATGCATCAATCTATTGGAAAAGCAAAATGCAAGATGTTAAGCTTGGCCCTGTACTTAAAAATGAAACCTATCTTCAAACATTTCCTGAACTGAATTTAGTAGACGCATGGCAGGATTTTTACCATGGAAAACGCTTACAATCTCTTCAAAAAATCAGTTTTTTAAAAGAAACGTATGCAGGCAAAGAGGCCAACCCATATGAGCAGCTCTTTTATTTTTGGCATAATACACTCAATGAACCCATTCAATCCACCGAATCTCTAAAAGGAACACCCGAACAACTTTTAGAAAAATTTCCTTTTTCAGTTGACCTTCAAAACAAATATTTCCCCATCCTAAATGCACAGAAAAAGGACAAAATAGCCTATGAATACGCCCTTGCAGGCATACAATTCAATCCGAATAAAGCTGAACTGTACCCCAACTATATTTTACAAGCTATTCAACTAAGTGAGTTGAGTTATGCAGAAGAAGCCAAAACTAAATTAAAAGGCTTAAATTCTGACTTATATACACAATTCGCGAATCAGTTTGAGTCCAAAAGAAAAGAAATCCAAAAGAAGCGAAGTACTTGGTAACGCTATTATTTCATCAGTTTTGAAGCATAATATTTATAAGACTCAAAAATGATTAGCATCAAAGAGGCCCCAGCAAAAGCTGGCATGAAATGCCAAAATCCAGGAAATTGAAAGCTGAAAATTTGTTGCAAGGCAGGCACGGTAAGTATCAAAAAGAGCAAGACAAAAGCTACAACAACAATGATGAGTACTGCTACATTTTTCTCCAACAAAACGGCAATTATATTTCTGGTTTTTGACAAAGAGGTTATTATTAGTAGTAAATTTCCTACAATTAAGGAAGAGAAGGCAATCGCTCTAATTTCGCTTGCTGTATGACCCTCTGCAATAGAAAATAAATAAACAGCCACTACCACAAGCAACAACAACGTTCCTTGAAAAAAGCTAAAAGCAATTCTTCGCCATCCGAAAAATAATTCATGAGGTTTCCGAGGCGGACGTTTCATGATCCCCACTTCCTCTTGTTCTGATTCAAAAGCAATCGAACATACTGGATCAATTATCAATTCCATGAATACTATGTGCAGCGGCATCAATAATATGGGCAATGAAGTAAAAAAAGCGGGCAAAAGTGCCAATCCAATAATAGGTGTGTGAATAGCTAAAATATAAGACATGGCCTTTTGTAGATTATCATATATTTTTCTTCCCGAACGAATGGCAGCAACGATAGAGGCAAAATTATCATCTAATAGCACTAAAGATGATGCTTCTCGAGCAACATCTGTCCCCTTTTTCCCCATGGCGACGCCAATATCTGCCGCTTTCAATGCAGGTGCATCGTTTACCCCATCACCTGTCATAGCAACTACCTCGCCATTTAATTTCAAGGCATTGATAAGTTGAAGTTTTTGCTCTGGCATGATGCGCGCAAATACTTGTACTCTTTGTATCTTCTCTCTCAATTCAGATTCAGTCATCTTTTTTAATTCCGGACCAGTTATGACATCATCTGCTGCTTTCAGTCCAATTTGTTTTGCTATACTAGACGCCGTAGCAGGAAAATCTCCTGTAATCATGATTACTTTAATACCCGCCTCCTCACACTCCTTTACGGCCTTAGGCACCTCTGGACGAATTGGATCCTCTAAGCCTACCAATCCCAAAAACTGAAAAGCAAAATCTTCTTGATGATTTGGCAAGAAATTTATAGAGCAATTTCCACTCGCCACGGCTATAACGCGGAAACCTTTCTTCGCCATTTGATTGACCATATCGAATGTTTGCTGTTTTTCCTCCTCCGAAAATTTACATAAACCAACAATAGCCTCGGGCGCGCCCTTGCTATAAACAGACAATTCCTCCTTATTTCCCTCTCGTAACACCCTGCTCATCGCCAAAAGATGCTTACTAAGAGGAAATTCTTTTACTAAATGAGAATCACTTGTATATTCTAAATGAATCTGATGAAAAGAATTGCTAATGGCTTTTTCCATTGGATCAATGGATCGTGCTGAAGAAGCATATAAAGCGGCAGTCAACAAATCTGCTATCCGAGTTCGCTGCTGCTCAAATTCATTTTTAAAAATGAGTTGATCTTGACAAAAAAGTGCACCGACCTGCATGATATTTTGAGTAATGGTTCCTGTTTTATCACTGCATAAAACAGTAGCTGAACCCAAGGTCTCAATCGCAGAAGGCCTTCGAGTAAGCACTTTTTGATTCGACAATCGCCAAGCACCTAAAGCCAAAAAAACGGTAAGAACTACAGGAAACTCCTCTGGCAAAATAGCCATGGCCGAGGCAAGTCCATTTAATACCGATTGGATGAAATCTCCTCTGGTTGCATAAAATGCAACTACTACACCAATACTAATAATTACACCCGCAATAAAGATATTGCGAATGAACACTTTCATCTCTTTTTGCAAGCGCGTTTCATCTTGCTCGATCTCTTGAAGTGAAGTACCAATTTGTCCAAATTTTGTTTGAAGACCTGTAGCAGTAACACGCGCAATCCCTTTGCCCTGCACCACCAATGTCCCACTAAACAATAGATCAACAGCTGCCTCAGAAGCAGAAGAAACCATTTTATTGACAGGGACCGACTCCCCGGTCAGCAATGATTCATCCACTAAAAAATTCCAAGCCTCTAATAAAACTGCATCCGCGGGAATTCGATCCCCCTCATGCAGCAAAATTACATCATCAGGAACCACCTCCGTACCAGGTATCCTCGTTTCAATACCATTGCGAAGCACCAAGGCTCGAGGAGAAGATAAACGTTTAAGTGCCTCTAAGGACTTTTCAGTTTTTTGGTATTGATAAAAAGTAATAAAGATGATGATGCATATCGTAAAAAGCATGATAGCACCCTCACGGTACTCTCCTAACAACATATACAACACCCCACAAGAAATCAAGAGTAAAAACATAGGCTCTCTCACCACTTCCAACCCAATTGTTAGCAAACTTTTAGGTTGAGCGGAAGCCAATTCATTATACCCATGCATTCGTAAGCGGTCAGTAGCTTGGCCTGTTGTTAGTCCTTTGTTCATTATATGCAATTTAGGATAAAAAAATCTTCGGACAATTCTCTTGTACTTTAATCGATCGCCACACATCTTGCAAATCCCCAAAAATCATCTTACCTTTGCAACATATTGGTTTGCTGGAGTATATGGTTCTTTCAGCAAACTATCACTAAATGAACCAAATCTTATGAATCAAAAAATTCGTATCAAGTTGAAGTCGTTTGACCATACATTGGTTGACAAATCAGCTGAAAAAATCGTGAAAGCCGTGAAGGCGACAGATGCATTGGTTTCAGGACCAATCCCTCTTCCAACAAAAATCGAAAAGTTTACTGTTTTGCGTTCACCACACGTGAACAAAAAAGCACGTGAGCAATTCCAATTATGTACGTACAAGCGTCTAATTGACATCTTCTCGTCTTCTGCTAAAACAGTTGATGCTTTGATGAAGTTGGAATTACCTTCAGGTGTTGATGTAGAAATCAAAGTCTAGTTTTTTGTTTCTACAAAAAAATGAAGCCAACCTTTTCGGTTGGCTTTTTTTATTTGTTCAAATGATAAACAGGAGCATTCTCCCAATTCACTTCTTTCTCCGCTTGCGACAAATCCATCATCGGAAATGCATCCATTATGGCCTCTAATTTTCCAAGCGCACTATTCAAGCCATAGTACGACTTAAACTGTCGCACCTTACTCAATCCAGGCACCATCGGCTGCTCCGCATCAAAATCTCTTGGATGAAAATACGTCATCACATACTCGCTGTTCGACCAAAAATGCTTCAAAACCGGCATGGGCAATAAACGAAAATAACCTCCGCCAGAAAAAACCATCGACTTGCCAAAAACACTCGCCAAATTGATCGGAAACTCCTTCAATCGAGCCCCACCTAAATCAACCCACGTAGGTTGCGCAGTTGGGAAATCCTCAAATCCACCATGAGCCCTCTTTGCGGGGAAGACCGAACAATCTACCTCTATGCCGTGCTCCACCAAAGCTTCAAAAACCCATTTATTCGATTGCATCAAGGAAAATCCTGGCGCTCTGTAGCTACATACTTTCTTGCCAATAACCGACTCTAAGGTTTGTATCGATCGACTTAAATCGGCCGTAAATCCTTTTTTATCTTGTTCGTATGCCAATTGATGCAGATGCGAATGCGTACCAATTTCATAACCTGCTGCATTAATTTTTTTTATGACTTCCGGATATTTTTCGGCCACCCAACCCAAACAAAAAAAGGTAGCTTTCACCTGTTTGCGGTCCAGCAAATCCAAAATGCGATCACAATTGGCATGAATGCGGCTTGGAAATTTCTTCCACTCCGCTTCCGACTTGGTATCGGTGTGATCCAAGATGTGAAACCATTCTTCAATATCAAAGGTTAGAATATGCATCTAAAACCATTTAAAAAATTTAGCACCATTTTGATTAAATTCCTGCACGTCCTTTTTGGTCGGAAAAGAAAAATAGGTCATTTCCTCTGCAGGATTCGGAATCAACACCACCTTATCATCTTTTATTTTTCGAATGGCATTTAGTATCAAATCAATGCCAATTTTCTTCGTTTTTTGAATCAGTTCCTCCTGACTCATATTGCCAATCTCCACACGCTCTTGCTCAATGATGGGACCTGAATCAATGCCTTCATCCACAAAAAACACCGAAACACCTGTTTCCCTTTCTCTATTTTTCAGTACCCAAAAACTTGGCATCAAACCACGATATTTCGGCAATAAGGCAGTATGCAAATTAATAGTTCCTTTGCTTGGCAAATTAATTAAGTCGTTTTTAAAGATCTGATTACCACCAATGGAAACAAATAAATCAGGTTGGTACGCTGACAAAATTTCTAAATTCTTTTTGGAGTTTATCGAACCCTCAAGTTGAATTAAAGGAATGTTATGTTGTTGATGGAAATGCGTCAAGGTATTTCCAGGAGTTAATTTGGCAATGATGAACTTGATTGTATAGTATAGGAAGAATTCCCAACCGAAAACATCAAAGGTTTTCTTTGTTTTCTGCCAAAAGGTTTCTCTTTTACCAAAAGGAGACACTTCAAACAACACAGTGGCTACCCATTCTGCTCCTTCGGGTAGTCCTGACTTCAAAGCCGGCATGGCTTTGGGTAAGAAAAACGGATCATCTTGGGTTAAAACAACTATTCTCATCTTATTTAACAAACAATTGGGTAATTTTTCGGACAGGCTTCAAAAACAAAGTAAAAAAATACGGTTTGAATCCATTCACTTCCCAGGCTTTTCGATCTTCTTGATTAGCTGTTAAACGATGTTTCCAACTTGCATTGCTTGTTCCACCTGCACGCATGTGTACGAGGACTTTAGGCAAGTAGGCAACTTTTACATCCTTATTATACAAAGCCCGCAACATCCACTCATAATCACCAGAGCAAGTAAAATCGGTGCGATATTTGCCTGTTTTTTCTAATAACTTACGAGAAGTGTAGAAAGATAAATGTGGAGGCATCCAACCATACAACCAATTGCTGTGCTGATAAGGTCCTGCTACCCAATTTCGCACAATTTTATCCGTTTGTAGAGCGTCTACATATTGTTTATCCCCATATAAGGCATCAGCTGTTGTTTCCTCAAATTTCTTAACTACTGCTGAAATCACTCCATTATCTGGATAAAAATCATCTGCCCCTATCATTCCAATAATCTCTCCAGATGCACGATCTAGGCCTTTATTGATGGCATCATAAATGCCTTTATCTTTTTCGGATATGTAATGAATCTTTCCTTCAAAAGATTTCAAAATATCCAAAGTCTCATCTGTAGAGCCTCCATCAATTACCCAATATTCAATGTTGGGATAATCTTGAGATAGCACACTTTCAATGGTTTGCTGCAAAGTTGCAGCTGCATTGTAACTAGCCGTAAGGATGGAAACTTTTAACATTTAACAAAGGTATAAAATTATTTTCGGTGGAACATTTGATAATTTATAAAAATTCCATACCTTTGCAAACCCAATTCAGACCTAAAAAAGGTTTTAATCAGTAAAAAAATGAAAAGAACGTTTCAACCATCGGTAAGAAAGAGAAAAAATAAGCACGGATTCCGTGAGAGAATGTCTACTGCAAACGGACGTAGAGTATTAACTGCTCGTCGTGCAAAAGGACGTCATAAATTGTCTGTATCTGACGAAAAAAGAGGTAAATAAGCAGATTTAGCTTTTTGAAAGGGCTTTTTCGGCTAATTAAACAGAGTATGCCGTGAATTTCACTTTCCCTAAATCAGAGCGCTTAAGCCAAAAAAAAGTTATTGAAATACTTTTTCAAAAGGATAATCCAATTGTGTCACAGCAATTTGTTTATCCTTTTCGTGTTTTGTATCTGACACAAGACTCCAAATACACTTCACCACAAATTCTGGTTTCAATTACCAAAAGACGTTTTAAAAAAGCTGTTGATCGCAACCTTTTAAAACGAAGAACCAAAGAAGCTTATCGACTCCATAAACCATTTTTCCATCAAATAAATGGAAAAATCTTACCACAATACATCGCATTTATTTATATTGGTAATACCATCGAACCTTTTCAGAAAATTGAAAAGAAAATGATCAACCTACTGCAATTATTAAATGAAAAAAACTAAAATCTGGCTGCTTGGCGCAATCTTTTCGTTAACAGTTGGTTTATGGGCCTTTAATTCCGACAATCGTTTATTTGACATTGGGAAAAATTTAGAAATATATGCAGCTGTCATCAAAGAATTGAACAAATTCTATGTAGATGAAATAGATCCCAATACTTCAGTCAAAACTTCCATAGACGCACTTTTAAAATCATTTGACCCCTACACCGTCTTTTATCCAGAAGAGGAAATTGACGAGTTTTTAACAATGACAACGGGTAAATACCAGGGAATTGGAGTGGTAGTAGAAAAAATTGAAGGAAAATTTTACTTCATACAAGTGGAAGAAAATGGTCCGGCATTTAAAGCCGGTATACAAACTGGTGATCAAATTTTAAGTATTAATGGTGTTTCTGTAGATCAAAATCCATCTTTAGAACCGTCTAAATTGATCAAAGGTCAGGCTGGAAGTATTCTTCACTTGAACATTTTAAAAGCAAATAGTCAACAAACACAAGATATTCAAATCACACGCGAAACGGTTGTCTTAAAAAATGTATCCTATCATGGAATGCTTGAAAATGCAACCGGATACATTCAATTAGATGATTTCAATGCAACAGCAGCCAAAGAACTAAAAAATTCATTTTTAGATTTGAAAAAAGAAGGAATGAAACGCTTGATTCTTGACGTGAGAGGTAATCCAGGTGGACTTCTTACTCAAGCAGTAGATATTTGCAATCTATTCATTCCAAAAGATCAAAAAGTAGTAGAAACAAAAGGGAAAGTGGAAGAATGGAACAAAAGCTACAAAACACTTAACAGTTCCCTAGATACCGAAATACCCATTATTGTTCTTATTAATGGATATTCAGCTTCTGCTGCAGAAATTGTTGCAGGCGTTTTACAAGATTATGATCGAGCAGTTTTAGTGGGACAAAAAACATATGGAAAAGGATTAGTTCAAATCACACGCGACCTCCCCTTCCGAACTAAATTAAAGATTACAACTGCCAAATATTATATTCCAAGCGGACGCTGTATTCAGGCCATCGATTACCAACATAAAAATGAAAACGGCAAAGGCACAAGGTTAAACGATTCCTTATCCAAAACATTTTATACCAAAAACAAGCGTCCAGTAAAAGATGCTGGTGGTATTCAACCTGACATCAAGGTAAGTTCTGAGTTAGATTTAGATTTTTTAAAATCACTTTACACAAAGGATTTATTCTTCTTGTATAGTTTAACTTACTTTAAAAATCACCCCAAAATAGCTCCTCCAAAAGAATTCTCACTTACGGAAACCGATTTTCAACAATTTACAGATTTCGTTAAAAAAAGGAATTTTACTTATGAAAGTCCTTTAACAACTAAGATCAAAGAATTGCAAGAAATGGGCAAAACCGAAAAAATGAGCCAGGAAATCATGCAACAAATTTCACAGTTGAAAAATAGTGAAGATTTAAACCTCGACCATTTACTTCTAAAATACAAAACAGAAATTAAGGAGTTGATTGAGCAGGAGATAATCACTCATTATTATCTTCAAAATGGCGCAAAAGAATGGTCCATTTCAAAAGACAAAATGATTCAGGAGAGCATCAAATTGCTTCAAAAACCCATTCAATACCAAGCCATCCTACATAAAAATGGAAAATAATTACATTTTAGGCATTGAAACTTCTACCCAACATTGCTCTGTTGCACTTTTTAATCAGGGCAAATTGTTGGCTTCTCGACTACTGACGGAAGAAGGTTCTCATTCCAAAATGTTAACCATCTTGATTGAGCAGGTGTGTCTGGAAGTAAAAATTTCTTTGAATAAGTTACATGCAGTGGCTGTTTCAAATGGCCCAGGTTCATATACAGGACTTCGCATTGGATTATCAACTGCCAAAGGGCTCTGCTACGGAAACGATATTCCATTAATTTGCTTACCTACATTACATATATTGGCAGAAGCGGCAAGAGAAAAATACCCAAATCAGCAATTGCTACCCATGTTAGATGCCCGACGCATGGAAGTGTATACCTGTTTAATAAATGAAAAAGGAGAAGAACTGCTACCAACGCAAGCTAAAATTTTATCTAATGATTTTTTAGCCTTGGAAACAAATCCAATCATTGCCTTCGGCAATGGGTCAGGCAAATGGAAAGAAAGTTGTGCAAATCCCTTGATTCAATTTGATCCTGATTTTGATTTCCCTAACGCAACATCTATGGGAAAAATGGCCCAAAGCTACTATTTGAACAAAAAATTTGAAAATCTTGTTACCATAGAACCTCAATATTTGAAAGAATTTATGGGAACCACGCCTAAAAAATTAATATAAAATGGAGCAAGAAATCATCAATAAAGTCGCAAATTCAGGACTCATTCAATTAGACTTAGAAGAATTACGTCCAATCGGTGAACGCGTTTTTTTTGACATCAAACCCTTACTATTTCAGGAATTGGTTTTAAGGGAAAAAGATTTTAGAGATTTTATTGCCAACCACTCATGGGAGCAATATCAAGATAAATTTGTAGCCTTAGGATGTTCCACTGATGCGATTATTCCTACTTGGGCATTTATGTTAGTAACGATACATTTGCGTCCATTCGCAAAATTAATTGTCGAAGGCGATTTATCGGATTTAGAAACACAATTGTTTAAAAATGCAATTGATAAATTACCAGAAGATTCGTTTAGAGATGGCAAAATCGTAGTAAAAGGTTGTTCAAAAGAAAGTGTTCCGCTATCGGCTTATATATATTTAAGTGCTAAATTGCAGCCCATTGCAAAAAGTTTATTTTTCGGTGAACCATGCAGTACGGTACCCTTATTTAAAAAGAAGTAATTGCTATGTCACAGCAGCCCCAAGAACAATATCAATTTGTTGAAGAAATTGTAAAAAACAATATTCCCAATGCGGGAACTATTCAGGACTTAGAATTTTTCTATGGGGGAAACTTCAATTTAGCGGTACGGATTAAAATTGCAAGTGGTGAATATTTCATCAAATGGAATTTAGGAGAACACAAAGGACTTTTTGAAGCAGAAGCAAAAAATTTGCAATTATTAGCACAAACCAAAACGGTTTCTGTGCCAGAAGTCATTGCTTTTGGGAAGCACCAAGAAAAGGAATTTTTAATCATGGAATGTATTCATTCCTCAGAAAAATCTGACCAATATTTTGTTGATTTAGGTATTTCATTAGCTGCCTTACATCAACATAGCCATCCAAATGGTTTTGGATTAGACTATGATAATTTCATGGGAGCCAGTGAGCAAAAGAATCCTTGGAATGCGGATGGAAATACCTTTTTTATTGAAAACAGATTGCTTTTTCAACTAGAAAAAGCCTTGTATGATCGAAAAATCGATTCGGACTTGGTGAACAAATTTGAACATTTCTTTCAAGAAATTCCATCTATATTCCCAAAAGAAAAATCCGCACTTATCCATGGTGATTTATGGAGTGGCAATACAATGGTGAATGAAAAAGGATTGGCAACATTAGTAGACCCAACCTGTTATTATGGCTTCAGGGAAGCAGAAATCGCCTTTACTACCATGTTTGGAGGCTTTGAAGAATCGTTTTATGCAGCTTATCATGAACAATTTCCATTAGAGAAGGGCTTTCATGCAAGAATACCTTTTTATAATCTCTACCCATTATTGGTTCATGTAAATTTATTTGGAGAAGGGTATGTTCCAACAATCCAAACTATTTTAAAGGCATTTTAAGCTTGTTCCAACCAGGTTTGAATGGTTTTTTGGGGATTTTCAATTTCAGGAAAAAAAGAAATCAATTTCAACAATATTTCTTCCACTACAGCATCCGGACAAGAAGCACCACAGGTTAACATCACTTTCACTTCTGGTTTATTCGGGATATAGTCTGTAGATTTCACCTCTTCTTTATTTTGCACATTAAAGTGTTGAATTTCATAGGATGAAATCATTTTTGAAGCAGATGATATAAAGTAGGTCGGAAGTTTATGTTCACATAACTCTACAAGATGTGAAGTATTTGAAGAATTATATCCACCAGCAACAATGGCAAAATCTGCATCTTCTTTTAAAAGTCCATAAGTAGCATTTTGATTGTCATTTGTTGCATAACACAAGGTATCTCTTGTATCTGCAAAATGCTCCTGAATAGTTTGGTTATCCAATCCGTAAAAATCAATCATTGTTTGTTTTAGCAAATCAACAATTTCCTGCGTATCGGATGCCAACATGGTAGTTTGGTTGACTACACCTATTTTATTTAAATGCACATCAGGCTTAAAACCCTCGGAATATTGTCCTGCAAAGGTCTTATAAAATTCAGCTGCACTTTTTTCTTTCCTAATAAAAGGAACTAATAGTTGAGCCTCCTTAATATCCTTTAATATCAATGTGGGCGCATTTTCCTTGGAATGAGAGAAAGTAGCCTTCGTTTCTTCGTGTGTCGGTTTTCCATGTACAATAACAGCATAATCCTTTTGCCCAATTGCACTTGCTCTATTCCAAACTTTTTCTACGAAAGGACAGGTAGTATCATATGCATATGGATCAATTCCTAAAGAGGCTAATTTTGCTTGTGTTTCGATAGTAGTTCCAAAAGCGGGAACAATCACGATATCATCAGAAGTAAGTAATTCCCAATTAATTAATTGATTTCCTTTTGTATCTAAAATAAATCGAAGTCCTCTTTCTTGTAAATCTGCATTAACAGCAGGATTATGAATCATTTCAGACAACAAAAAGATTCGTTTGGTAGGGTGCTCTTCTATAACACGATATGCAATTTCAACGGCATTTTCAACACCATAGCAAAATCCGAAATGTCGAGATAAAAAAACTTTTAAAGACCCGAAATCAATTAAAGAAGGCGAAAAATCTTTCTTTAATTTATCATTAATACGCCTTTTCTCTTTAATCTGTCCAATTATTTCACTCTTAAATAAAGTAGGAATTGAAAATGATTTCATTTTTTTAATACTTCTTTTTTCTGGTTTCTTGAAGGTTTTAAACCTCAATTCAGGCAATTGCAAACTCATTTTACTAAAATTGGGTACTAAATTCGGACTAAGGCATATCAATATTTTAACAAAATTAATTTAGAAAAATGTTTATCCATATAAAAATACCTAAAAAAATACATAATTATTTGGTTCTTTTGAAACCTTATAACTAATTTTGTATTTGGAAGAACCACTACCACCTTTAAAAGCCGTGTAACGCTGATGAAAAGCAATGAACCCATGCTTCAGAAAGATAAAAATGCTAGTCGTTATTCGATGAATAGGCTTTATTTTTATATGATTCACAATCCGGTAAATATCCTTTATTCGGGGCTTTTCATGGTAGTTCTTTTGTTCTCCTATCAAAATACCTTCAGTACCAAGAAACAATTACATTCATCTTTTTCAGGTAAAATTGAATTTGAGGGCGAGCAATCTCACCGTTTATTAACTCAAAATGTAACTGCAACATATCAAGTTGAAGGAGGAGTTAAGGTTTTGACTATTAAAGCAACAGACGACAATAACCTTGAATCTGTATTTATTCGATTATTGGATGTAAACGGCACTGGCACCTATTTTATCCCTGGCAGTGGTCGAAATAATAATGTTGGAAACATTATTAAAAATTTGAATAACTACAACGACAAAGATAATTTTTACGTAGCTACTTTACCTAATGCAGAGGGTATTTTAAGTGGCGTTGGAAGAATTAACATCACTAAATTGGATGATGAAGTTGTAGAAGGTAATTTGATCCTTATCTCCAACAATCCTAAAGGCGAACAAGCCGTTTTAGAATCCGCTAGATTTAGCATTGCAATCAATTAATATGGAGTTTGATGCCAAAATTGTACAAGAGGATTGGGATAAAATCTTAGCCTTTATTGAAACAAGTTTTGGAAAGAAACCTACAGATGTAGATTCTGTATTATTTATTATTGGTGTACAAGAACTTGGAAAAGGTCATCAATATTTCAGCAAGGAACAAAAGCAAGATCTATTACATATTGCCACCTGTAAAGTTCTAAGTTTTTCTGGTTTTTATGAACTAGAAGGTTTAGATGTGGACGGCTGGCCACATTGGAATTTAGTACAAAGTGTTCCATCACTACCTTTAAAAGAACAAGAATTACTGATAAAGGCTCATATTATCCAATATTTCAAAGAGGAAGTTTTTGCATGAAAATAATTAGCTATAATGTAAATGGAATTCGTGCCGCCATGCAAAAAGGGTTTGTTGAATGGTTGTCAAATGCCAATCCAGACATCTTATGCTTACAAGAAGTTAAAGCTGAATTAGAACAGGTAGACCTAAGTAAAATTAAAGCTTTAGGATATCACATTTTTTGGCATTCAGCAGAGAAAAAAGGATATTCTGGCGTGGCTATTTTTTGCAAAATCAAACCAAATCATGTAGAAATTGGCTGTGGCATGCAGCAATATGACATAGAGGGTAGAGTACTTCGAGTTGATTTTGAAAATTGCTCTGTCATGAGTGTGTATATGCCTTCAGGCACCACAGGAGATATTCGCCAGGTTTTTAAAATGTCATGGCTAGCAGACTTTTATCAATATATTCAAAACCTAAAGAAGGAAATTCCTCATCTCATTATTTCTGGAGACTTTAATATTTGTCACACGGAAATCGATATTCATAATCCGAAATCAAATGCCAACAGCTCCGGATTTCTTCCTGAAGAGAGGGCTTGGGTGAGCCAATTTATTGAAGGAGGATTTACCGACACATTTCGACATATCAATCCAAATCCGCACCTCTACACCTGGTGGTCTTATCGGGCAGGATCCAGAGGAAAAAATTTAGGTTGGCGAATCGATTACCACATGGCAAGTAATGAATTACAGAAAAACATCAAAGATGCTCAAATATTTGCTGACGTGATTCATTCTGACCATTGTCCAATTTATGTAGAATTATCTTTTTAATATGATTTACGAAAAACACGTATTTATTTGTACAAATGACAAGGATGCTCCAAAAAAATGTTGTGGCTCTTCCCATGGTATGGATCTTGTAAATGCCTTTAAAGAACAATGGGAGGCTGCTGGCTCTACAAAGAAAATAAGAATCCAGCGTGCAGGTTGTTTAGATGTTTGTGGTAAAGGTCCAGCAATGGTCGTTTATCCAGACGGTGTATTTTATGGAAATGTACAAAAGGAGGATGTCGCTGAAATTGTTGAAAAACATTTATTAAACGACGAAATTGTCAATCGTTTACAAATTGGCTAAATTGCAGCATGGTCTATCGCTTTTATCCTACACTTCTCAATTCGTACCAACTCTATTTGAATCAAACTAAAGATTCGAACGGGAAAATATTGGTAGATGAAATTGAAATGATTGAGCGCATCAATCGAGTTAGGAAGCCCACTACAGGAGCTCAACAAAAAGGAATAGACTTTGAGAAAGCTGTAACCCTTGGTCAAGGTGAAGAGTTTTTTGAGGAGCAAATTATTGACAAAACAAGGAATCTTTTGCCCGCCAAATACAAAACCCAGTTTTTTGTGGAGGCTCGACATAAAAATAGTCAAATTTATGGCTATGTAGATATTGCTGGAGAAAGCACTGCTTTTGATTTAAAAACAACAGGTTTTTATAGTCCAAATCGTTTCCTTAACAATCACCAAAACCTCTACTTATTGGGTTTACAAAAATATGGAATCGAACAACTCGACTACATCATTACAGATTTTAAAGAAGTTTATACGGAAAGTTACCACTTAAATACGTATGATTTCAATCCATTATTTTTGGAGGTAGAATCATTTATCCATTTTATTGAAGAGAATAAAAAATTCATTCGAGATAAAAAAATCTTTGACCGAAAGGCGAATGATGCGCAGTTAACTTTATTTGATTAAAGAACAATCCAATTTTTTAAATCTTCCAATCGTTCAATTATTCTTTTTGCTGAACTGCTTACACCTTTTTCATAAAGATGTATTGCTGGTATTCCCACTTGTTCAGCACCCCAAATATCGATTTTTTCATGATCACCAATCATTAATGCCTCTTCCGGTTGGCAACCCGCCTGTTGAAGGGCAAAATAATAAAACTGTGGGTCAGGTTTTTTGGATTGTGCTTCTTCGGAAGTGATAATTTGTTCAAAATAATGTTTCAGGCCTGAGCCTGAAATTTTTATTTCTTGTACGTCACTAAAACCATTTGTTAATATATACAAAGGATATTTTGCGGCAAGAGAAGTAACAATTTCTGTTGCCCCATCCATTAATTTTGTTTTTCGAGGAGTTCGATGTAAAAAAGCATCTCCAAATTCTATATGAGGTCCACTCACTTGAATAGCATCAAATACGCGTTTAAATCTAGTTTCTCTCAAAGTGGCCTGATCAATTTTTCCAAACTGATAATCTTCCCAAAGTTGGTGATTAACCACTTGATACTTTTCAAAAAAAGTATCAAAATCGAAAGCCGATTTTTGATTTAATTCAAATTCTACAAAAAGTTCACCAAGCGACTCACGCGCATTGGCATCATGATCCCAAAGAGTATGGTCCCAATCAAAAAAAACAGCTTTTGGTGTAAAAATCATACAACAAAAGTAATAATAAGTTACCTTTGTTAATAACCTAACAGAAATGCAACATCAATTAAATTTAAAAAAGCCATTGGCTTTTTTTGATTTGGAAACAACTGGAATACAAATCCAAAAAGACCGTATTGTAGAAATTGCCATTGCAAAGGCAAACATTGACGGAAGTGTAGAAGTAAAGACGCGCAGGATTAATCCAGGCATCCCTATCCCTTTGGAAGCTTCTTTAGTGCATGGAATTTACGATGAAGATGTGAAGGATGAACCTAATTTCAGACAAGTAGCCAAATCATTGGCTCAGTTTTTAGAAGGTTGTGATTTAGCAGGTTTTAATTCAAACAAATTTGATGTACCCATGTTGATCGAAGAATTTCTTCGTAATGATGTTGAGTTTGATTTAAAAAACAGGAGATTGATCGATGCGCAACGTATTTACCACATGATGGAGCCAAGAAATTTATCTGCTGCTTATAAGTTTTATTGTCAAAAAGAATTGATTAATGCCCATTCAGCAGAGGCAGACGTATTAGCAACTTTGGAAGTATTAAATGCACAAGTAAAACATTATGAAAAGGTTAGTAAAGTAGATGAAGAAGGAAAAGAATTTTTCCCAATCCAAAATGATATGAATGTTTTAAGTCAATTATCTACTAATAATTTAATCGACTTTGCGGGCCGGATGGTTTACAACAAAGAGCAAATTGCTGTGTTCAATTTTGGAAAACATATTGGCAGACCTATAATGGATGTCTTGAAGTCAGACCCCTCATATTATGATTGGATCATGAAAGGAGAGTTCCCTTTGGATACAAAAAGAAAATTAACCGAAATTAAATTAAAAGGATTTCAACGTTAATCGATTTTTTATTCCATTTTTTCAGTTTATTTAGTATTTTTGCCACGCAAAATAGCTTTGATTGATTTCTAAAAAATTGAAATCGAAACCGACAGATTTATGCAGTCTATACCTGATATTATAAGAACCATACCCTTAACCCATTATGTATTACTTAGCGCAGCTTTGTTTTCAATTGGAGTATTAGGAGTATTAACCAGAAGAAATGCGATTATCGTATTTATGGCAATTGAATTAATGCTGAATGCAGTAAATTTATTAATGGCTGCATTTTCTTCCTATTTTTCAGACCCTGCTGGACAAATTTTTGTATTCTTTATCATGGCGGTTGCCGCGGCCGAAGTAGCTGTTGGACTAGCAATCATTGTAATGATTTACAGAAACATTCAAACCATTGATATTGGTTTATTGAATAAGTTAAAAAATTAATAAAGAAATTCGCCAAAAGCTTTTGATATATGTCATCAGTACTACTTATACCTCTTTTACCTTTGATCGGATTTCTGATTAATGGTTTAGCGTATCCAAAATTACCGAAGCAGATTGCAGGAATCATTGGAACCATCCCTCCTCTTGCAGCCTTTTTCCTTTCTGTTCAACTCTTTTTAGGTTTCAACGGGAATGCGCAAATCATTCCTATTGCAGATTGGATTCAAGTTGGAGAATTATCCATCCCTTTAGCTTTACAAATTGATCAACTTTCGATCATGATGTTATTGATTATTACGGGAGTAGGTACCTTAATTCACCTGTACTCAAGTGCCTATATGTCACATGATGCTGGTTTTGGAAAGTTCTTTGCCTTTTTAAATTTGTTCGTATTTTTTATGCTGATTCTTGTTTTAGGATCAGGATTTGTAACCTTATTTATTGGTTGGGAAGGTGTAGGATTGTGTTCTTACTTATTAATTGGATTTTGGAATCAGAAAAATAGTTATGGTGATGCTGCTAGAAAAGCCTTCATCATGAATAGAATTGGTGACTTAGGATTCTTAATTGGTATCTTTTTACTATTTCAAGAATTTGGAACAGCTTCTTACCAAGAGGTTTTTGAAGCCATTAAATCAGGATCTGGAAGTAATTTAGGCCTTATTGCATTTTGTCTATTTATTGGCGCAATGGGTAAATCTGCACAGATTCCATTGTTTACTTGGTTACCTGATGCTATGGCAGGTCCAACGCCTGTATCCGCATTAATTCACGCTGCAACCATGGTTACAGCGGGTATCTATATGGTTATACGTGCGAATACTTTGTTTGAATTAAGTCCAGAAGTGTTACATTTTGTTGGATGGATTGGATTAGCCACAGCGCTTTTAGGCGCTGCTATTGGATTGTTCCAAAACGATATCAAAAAAGTATTAGCCTATTCAACTGTATCTCAATTGGGATATATGTTTATGGGATTAGGAGCATCAGCTTATACGGCTTCTTTTTTCCATGTAATGACGCATGCATTTTTTAAAGCTTTGTTGTTCTTAGGAGCAGGATCAGTAATACATGCCATGTCTGATGAACAAGATATTCGTAAAATGGGTGGATTAAAATCAAAATTGCCTATTACCTATATCACCTTTTTATTAGGCACCATAGCCATTGCGGGTATTCCACCATTTGCAGGCTTTTTCTCTAAAGATGAGATTTTAGCACATTTATATCACCATGATATGTTGATGTGGAGTTTAGCAATAGTGGGTTCTGCATTGACCTCTTTCTACATGTTCCGTGTATTTATTGTAACGTTTCATGGCGATTTCAGAGGTACTACTCACCAAGCAGAACATTTACATGAATCACCCATTGCTATGACAGCACCGCTAATCATTTTAGCTGTATTATCAGTAGCAGGAGGATTGATAAATTTACCAGCTTTTGTTGGTGGAAATGAATTTTTAGCGCATTGGTTACAGCCCCTTTTACCAGAAGGTTCTTCTGAGGCATTAGAGGTTCATTTTGCTAGCTTAGAATTCCTTGCTCCACTTGCAGCAGCCTTTGTTCCTGCAATTTTTGCAATTCAAATTTATGGTGCAAAAAAATCTGTACCAGTTGCAGATGCAGAGATTACAGGACTTCAAAAAGTTATTTATGATAAATTTTACATTGATGAGGCTTATAACTTTTTATTTGTGAAGCCTATCAATTTTTTATCAACCCTATTCCACCAATTTATCGATTTCTTGGTTATCGATTTAATCGTTGAAACTGTTGGTAAGGTAGTAACAAGTAGTTCCAATGAAATTAGAAAAATTCAGACAGGAACAATTGGATTTTACGTGTTTATGATGGTGGTGTCAATAGCAATTATTTTAGCTTGGACACTGAAGAGTTGGATGTTTTAAATAACAAAATATAAAGGAATGTATTTATTATTTGTACTTTTATTCCCCCTTTTACTTGGCAGTTTTTTACTGATAGCAAAACCTGCCAAAGCTTTCACTTTAGCTTTAGGAGGATCTATTGTTGAATTAATTGTAGCGATTTTACTTTTATGCCAAGCAAAAGAGGCATCAGCTGTTACTGAATTCATTCAGCCGTGGATCCCAGAGGTTGGTTTAAAGTTTGCCCTTTTTGTAGATGGTATCAATGCCGTTCTAATTTTACTGTCCGTTTTGTTAGTTCCATTCATCATTGGTTCAACTTCCAATTCTGAAAAATCAAATGATGCCAGATATTTAGGTCTAATCCTAACTATGCAAGCAGCAATGTTGGGAGCATTTTTAGCAAAAGACGCCTTTTTATTCTATTTCTTTTTTGAGGCATCCTTATTACCTATTTATTTCATCATCAATCTTTATGGCGGAGAAAATAGGAATCCTATTTCATTTAAGTTTTTTGTCTATACGTTATTCGGTTCATTATTCTTACTTATCGGTTTGATTTATGTGTACCTAAGAACTCCAGGGGATATTCCATCTGCCGACTTTGAAACTTTATACCAAACGGCATCTATTTTAAGTATTAAAGAACAAAGTTTATTGTTTCTAGCTTTTTTTATAGCCTTTGCTATCAAAATGCCAATGTTTCCATTCCATACTTGGCAACCAGATACCTATACGGTAGCACCAGCACAAGGAACAATGATGTTGTCTGGAATTATGCTAAAAATGGGCACTTATGGGGTGATTCGAATGATAGTTCCAATGTTTCCTGCAGGCATTGCTAATTGGGGAGGAGTTGTCATCATTTTATCTGTTATTGGTGTGATCTATGGATCAATTATTGCCATTCAACAGAAGGATATGAAGCGATTATTAGCATATTCTTCTTTTGCACACGTTGGCCTAATGTCTGCTGGTATGTTAACACTTTCGCAAGAAGGAATTCAAGGAGCTATATACCAGATGCTTTCACATGGTATCAATATTGTAGGACTATTTTTCGTAGTAGAAGTGATTGAAAGAAGAACTAAAACACGAGAATTGGCCCAATTAGGTGGTATCACGCAATCGTCATATTTCTTAACTGTTGGTTTCATTATCCTAAGTTTAGGTTCAGTGGCATTGCCATTAACAAATGGATTTGTTGGGGAATTTTTATTATTAAAAAGTATCTTCGATTACGATCTTGTTTTAGGATTTGTGGCAGGTATCACTATTATTTTAGGAGCTGTATATACTTTACGTATGATTCAAAAATCAATTTTTGGAAATGCCTCTAAAGTAACATCTACATTTGAAGACTTAACATTTTGTGAAAAATTAGTGATTATTCCACTAAGCATTTTAGTGATCTTGGGAGGTATTCTCCCTTCAGTTATTTTGAATTATAGTCAACCTGCGGTTGATCTTTTATCTAAGTGGATTAAGTAAAAAAAGAACATATGACGCCCATAATCGCATTATCTCTTTTCGGCATTGTTAATTTATTTTTAGGCTTTAGTTTCAAACGTCAAAGCTTGCAAGTAGTAACCTTGTTATTTATTCTTGTCAGCATGGCATTAACTGCCATGGATTGGAACCATGAGTATGTTTGGTTTGGAAATATGTTCAAAACAAATAATTTATCCATCAATTTTAGCCTAATTATTCAATTGGCGGGATTATTGGTAGTTGCTTTTTCAAATGGATTTGGTAAAGATGAAGTCTATACTCAACCTGCAGAATATTATGCAATTTTATTATTTTCATTAGTAGGAGCCATTTTGATGGTGTCTTTTGAAAATCTAATTATGCTATTTGTAGGCTTAGAAATCTTATCTGTAGCTATGTATGTTTTAACGGGTTCTGACAAAAGAAACTTACGTTCAAATGAAGCAGCCTTAAAATATTTTTTAATGGGATCCTTCGCCACAGGTTTTTTACTTTTTGGCATCGCTTTAATATATGGTACAACAAGATCACTTTATGTATCAGGTATCATGAACGTATTATCACATACTGCTCCTGAATCATTACCAAGTTTCTTGTATGCAGGTATCATCTTAATGGCGATTGGATTACTATTCAAAATATCTGCTGCACCATTTCATTTCTGGACCCCAGATGTATATGAAGGTGCTCCTACCATCTTTACGATGTTTATGTCGACTGTAGTAAAAACAGCTGGGTTTGCTGCTATCTACCATATTTTAGACATTATGTTTGGTGCACAGCAAAAGAACTGGATCATTGTGGTTTATTTTATCACAGTAATTACCTTAATTGTAGGGAATGTTTCTGCAGTTTACCAACAAAGTGCAAAAAGAATGTTGGCGTTTTCAAGTATCTCACATGCAGGCTATATGCTCCTAACAGTATGTGCAAATCAAACGACAACAGCATCTAATATTTTATATTATAGTTTAGCTTATACACTTGCTACGGCGGTCTCTTTTGCGGTGGTAATGATTGTTGCAGAATACCAAACTGGTAGAACCGATCAACCAGAAAATTTCACTTCATTAAATGGATTAGCAAAAAATAATCCAGACTTAGCTTTTGCATTTACTATCGCTATTCTTTCACTTGCTGGAATCCCATTAACAGCAGGATTCTGGGGTAAGTTTTTCGTATTCAACGATATGTTTAACAAAAACTTAACCTACCCTATCATCATTGCCGTATTAATGTCAGCGATTGGTTTATATTATTATTTCAAAGGAATCACAGCTGTATATTTTAATAGCGGTTCTATTGAAAAAATTCAAACACCATTCTTATTTAAATTTGCACTTTGGTTTGCTTGTATAGGAACATTGGTTTTAGGGATTTATCCTACAATCGTAAAATCAATCTTCTAGTTTGGAAAAACAACCTGCAAACGTATTTAATAAAAAAGACCTCTGGGCTTATTTCTTAGTAGCGGGTACGGGTGCTGTTGTACAGTTAATTAGTGGTTCATTACTTAAAGATTGGTTCGGACTTTCCTACGATAAATCCATTTTTCCTGCTTACCTAATTGCGCTGGTCGTTGGTTTTTTCCTAACGAAATTATTTGCTTTTGATGCCCGAAATAGTAATAAAACCAAAAGAGAAATGATCAAGTTCTTAATGGTTGCTTTATTTTCAGGATTTGTCACTTGGTTTTTTAGCTTAGCAACCTATTCCCTCTTAAATCAATTTGAATCAGATTTATTATTTCAAATCCCCTTTTCCAGAAAACAAGTAAACATTACACAAACGAGCTCTACGATTGTTGGAATGGGATTTAGCTTTATTTCCAATTATATTTTACATAAGACTTTCACCTTCAAAAGCAGTGGTTTTTACGACCGTTTCAAAGCCTTAATCAAATAAAATCCATAACATTTTTTAAGTTTTAAAGACAATTCTTAAAAAAAACTTAAAAATTTCTTAAAAAATATTGCATCCTAATAATTATTGTTTTAGTTTTGTAGCTCAAACCTTAAAATATTACAAAAATGAAAAAATTATTCGCTTTAGCATTCGTTGCTGGAATGGTTACTTTAGCTTCTTGTGGTGAGAAGAAAACTGAAGCTGCTGCTGATACTGTAGCTGTTGATACTGC
>JACCDM010409047.1_pt1 | contig 33736 bp, 21 predicted proteins | sample 7445851 | NCBI WGS metagenome assembly JACCDM01 (sample SAMN15323438, study PRJNA562643) | freshwater metagenome | isolation source: river surface water | place: USA:Blue River Watershed | collected 2017-08-16
AATCTCTGCCGACACGTTTAGTGCCAACAGGGCTGTCAACACGAGATACATCATGTTGATCATCATCTGCCTCGGCTCCTTAGGAATTGCCATAGTGCTTTACTCTTTAATTTTTGAATAAGTGATTACTATCAATACTTAAGTGCGAGATTAGCGATTGCCTGAAGCTGCAGTGCTCATAGCGCTCAACATGTTACCATATACATTGTTCAATGCAGAAAGGTTACGTGCCAAAGATGCCATTTGCTCTTTATACTTCGCTGTATCTTCGATAGAGTTGCTCATATTGCTCATTGCTTCTACAAGATTCGCATTAAAGCGATTCATTGCTTGAATATGGTTGCTCGTATCTTTCAATTCCATTTCGTACATAGCGTTCAAAGCCGACAAGTTTTTAGTCATTCCTTGAATTTGCTCTTGGAATGCTTTAGACTCAGAACCGATACTTCCAATTGTTTTGATATTCTCAGAAGCTTCTGCGAATGCAGCGTTCATATTTTGAAGCGTAGAAGAAGCTGTACGTGCTGAGTTAGCATACTCATTTGTTGCAGCTACTGCATCAGAGATTTGGCTCATTTTATCAGCGTTGTCAGCAATTTTCTTGAAGCCTTCGCCCATTTTCTCGAATACTTCTTCAGGAACATTCACTTTGCTTAATAAGCTACCTAATCCGCTATCGCCAGAACCAGAACCACCACCTACGGCAACGTCTGCGTTGGCTTTACGAACGAATGTTTTATCCACTTCAGGAGCGATATCCAAGTTTGGATATAAACGTTCCCAATAGTAGTCTTTGTGAGGAGGTAAGAAACCCAAAAGGGCAAAAAGAACCGCCTCGGTGATCATACCTGCCATCAACATTTCTGTCGCCAAAGGCCAGTGCAAGATTTTAAATAGGGCCCCCAAGATAACCACAGATGCACCGAAACCGATGATCATATTTTTCAAACGCTTACCGCGATCCGTCTCGAAGAAATGAACTAAGCCTGACATAATTTAGGGTGTTTAATTGGTTAGGATGGTTTTATAAAAGTGTGATTTGGTTTTTATTTTTGATAATCAGCCATAGAACGACCCAAGAAAGATTGAACCGTACGGAAACCGATATAACATTTAGCAGTGTCTTGGAATTCCCATTTACGCGTACCGCACTGTAAGTAGTAGCCAATGTCTTTCCATGAACCTCCGCGAATTACTTTACGCTTCATTGCGTCTGGATCTTGATTTGCATCATCCGGACCTGTTGAATTATAACGTACTGAAGAGTTAAGGTCGTGCATAAATTGGAAAGCATTTTCGAAGAATGCATCTTCACACCATTCAGCCACGTTACCTGACATATTATACAAACCGAAGTCGTTCGGGAAGTAAGCATCTGCTTTTACAGTATACAAACCACCATCTTCTGGATAGTTACCACGCATTGGTTTGAAGTTAGCCAAGATACAACCTTTGGCATTACGCAAATAAGGACCACCCCAAGGGTATGGTGCAAAATCACGGCCACCACGCGCAGCATATTCCCACTCAACTTCAGAAGGAAGACGGAAGAATTCCGGTTCTGTTTTGCTGTTCAACATATTAAAGTCATACAATAAGCGCGTGCGCCACAAACAGAAAGCGCGTGCTTGATGCCAATTCACACCAACTACAGGATAGTTATCAAATGCTGGGTGATTGAAGTAGTTACGAGTCATTGGATCGTTGAAAGAATACGTGAAATCATGCATCCAACACATTGTATCCGGATAGATATTCACTGCACGGTTCAAGATTATCTTGCTACGTGATTCTTGACGATTTGATTTTTTAGCAGCAAACTGCAAATCCAATTCTACTGGATTGTAGACCAATTTAGATGGATCAATTTGCTTCTTACCCCAGAAACGCTCTTCTGCAGGATAGAACAACTCTTCTAATTTTTCTTTCGCGTCTTCAGAATTCCAATCCAATTCTAAATCCCAATTGATACGCTCATTTTCTTCACCTTCAGCGTACAAGAACTCACCACCCATCAAACGACGAGCGATAGAATCACGTACCCAATACACAAACTGACGGTATTCGTTGTTTGTAATTTCGGTGTTGTCCATGTAGAAACCTTGCACAGAAACTGACTTCGGACGTTGTACCAAAGTACCGTTCATGTCCTCGTCATTTTGACCAATGTGCAATGTACCAGAATGGATGTAAACCATTCCGTAAGGGATTTCTGGGATGTATTCAGGACGATCGAATACACCGAGCAATTGACCTTCGTAACCTCCATGACCACAACTGATCACGATTACAGCCAACGCTAACCACCAAGCATGTTTGAGCATCTTTTTCATGCGCTAATTGGATTTAATAGTTTCCCTCCCCTATTTATAACTAAGGCAAGGAAGACAAAGATATATATTTTCCCCAATTCTCCAAATACTTTGAAAAATTAAGGCTTAAGGTTTGTTTTTCTGTGATAAAGGCGGAAGTCTTAATAATCTGTTAAAACTCCTATACGCAAGATAAATAAAAAGTTTCGTTTTGGGGCAAAAAAATCACAAAAAGCGGGGTGAAAAAATAATTTTCCCCCGTGAAGGAGGTGGTGGTTCTTGTAATTTATAAACTAGACTTAACTCTTGCGTGCCAAAAACGATTTGAGAAAGCTTATTCAAAGGCCACTCAAACGAGTAATTGAATTGCATTCTATCGTTCAAAACGTAGCCGAAAATAGCGCCTGCAGCGTCGATATTTCGCGGCGCAAAACCACGGATTAAAACTCCAAAGCGCCATTTATCTTGATAGGTTGCAAAGCTTTGCCAATCCACCATTGACTTAGTGAAATTAGATTTAAACCAAGCGGATGATTTGAATTGCCAATTATTAATTTGCAAAGGCCAATTATAATTAACTCCTAAATGTAGCAAGGGATTGTATTGTATTAATGCGTTTCCGGTGGGTACTGCTAGTTTGATTTTTCCGGCAAAAAGATGCTCGACACCCATATTAAAACTAAACGCATTCCATTTTGTCTTGAAACCTATGTTAAAATTCGGAACCACCTGCGTCAGGCTACTGGTGGCAAGATCAGGATCGTTGTGTAGCAATGCATTGTCATTATACACACCGTCTGCTGCGCGTAGTTTTGCACCGAGCAATGCATATTGAATAAAGCCGACACTTGCGCCCACCTGAATTTGTTGTTTTTTTAGTTTGATAGGATATGCCATTTGCAAATCCGTATGTAATACTTGATGTGCTCCGGCCAATTCATTTGCTATCACTAAACCACCAAACAATTTACTATTCGGAACAGGCATTTGAGCAAAAAGCGTTTGCGTGAATGGCTGTCCTTCTACCCCAAGCCATTGAATCCGAAGATCAGCGCCTGCAAGGGGGGCATTATAATTTTCAAGAGCTCCCGGATTATTTAAATTGGGCCAAAGCGTTGAATGTCCTATCTGCGCATCGTTTTGAGCCTTTACTACCGTTGCAGTAGAAAGACACAAGAACAAAAAAACAGAATAGAGAAATTTACAACGCATAATTATTTAGCTAAGTAACAGAATAATCTTCATTCACCAAAGTTTGAACTGTTAATGCGCTTCTAACCAACTTTGTCCCACCCCCACTTCACATTCAACCGGTACGTCATTTGGCAATAATAAAGCTGTTCGCATATTTTCAAGCACCAAATTCTTCATTATGTCTACTTCATCTTGATGTACGTCGAAAATCAATTCGTCATGTACTTGCAGAAGTAAACGGCTGCGTAATCCTCCATTTTTAATGGCGTGATGAATTTTAATCATTGCCAATTTAATCATATCTGCGGCGGAACCTTGAATTGGAGAATTAATGGCATTTCTTTCTGCGAATGCACGCACCGTAAAATTGGCGGAGTGTATATCACGGAGCCAACGTTTTCTACCTTTTAAGGTTTGGACATAGCCTTTATCGACAGCAGATTGCACAATTTCAGTCATGTATTTTTGAATACCACTAAATTCCTTTTTATAGCTATCAATGATTTCTTTTGCTTCGGAACGAGAAATTTTCAAATTCTCTGCAAGTCCGAAAGCCCCTTGTCCGTAGATGATACCGAAGTTTACGCTTTTTGCTTTGTAACGCATTTCTTTGGTTACCTCTTCTGGGCTTACGTTAAATACTTTCGCAGCGGTGGCCGTGTGAATATCCATTCCATCACGGAAAGCCTGACACATATTTGGGTCGCCGCTGATTGCCGCTACGATACGCAATTCAATTTGTGAATAGTCGGCGCTCATCAGCACATGATTTTCATCCCGTGCAATAAACGCTTTTCTTATTTCTCGACCACGATCTGTTCTAACAGGAATGTTTTGAAGATTTGGATCATTGCTGCTAAGGCGACCGGTTACAGCGACTGCTTGACTATACGACGTGTGAATTCGACCTGATTTTGGATTAACCAATAGTGGCAATTTTTCTACATAGGTATTATTCAATTTAGTGTATTCGCGAAAGGCTAAGATATCATCGACAATTTGATGTTCTTTTGCCAATTTCAAAAGCACCTCCTCCCCTGTTGCATACTGACCCGTTTTAGTTTTTTTTGCTTTCGGATCTAACTTCAAATGTTCAAAAAGCACGTCCCCTAGCTGCTTTGGAGAAGCTAGATTAAATCGGAGTCCGGCTTGCGCAAAAACCTTTTCTTCATGTTCATGCGCTAATCGAGAAAGTTCTTTTGAATAATCATTTAAGAATTTCTCATCAATTCGAATCCCTTCAAATTCCATATCGCGCAAAACTTCCACCAATGGAAATTCGATTTCATTCGCAAGATCACGCACCTCTTTCTCCAACAATTCTTGATCCATAGAGGTCTTGAGCTGTAGCGTAATATCTGCATCTTCGGCAGCATATTCACTAATTTGTGCAAGCGCTACATCGCCCATATTCCCTTGTGATTTACCCTTTTTGCCAATTAGTTCGGTGATGGAAATCGGAGAGTAATCAAGGTATTGAACACTTAGCATATCCATGGAGCGTTTTGCTTCTGGTTCTACTAGATAATGCGCTAGCATGGTATCGTAAATGGGTCCTGCAACCTCTATTCCATGCCACTTCAGCACTAGCATATCGAACTTAATATTATGTCCAACTTTAATAATAGAAGTGTTTAAAAAGAAAGGACTTAATATATTTAGGATATTGCTTGTCGTTAAGGATGCGTTACAAGGAATGTAGAAGGCTTTGGCTTTTTCATAGCTGAAGGACAAGCCTACAAGTGAGGTTTGATTTGCATCTAAAGAAGTTGTTTCTGTATCGAAGCAAACGACAGTTTGGGAAAGTAAGTTTTGTACTAAATTCTTTAAGTCTTGTTCTTCAAGTATTGTTTGATATTCATGCGGCGTATTGGCTGCATTTGAATTTCCTTGTAGGATTTTTGTTTCTTCAACAGCGTCGAATAGTGACGGAGCCGATGTTTTGGCAGCAGGCAATGGATTCCCGAACAAGTCGGCACCCGCGCTATTTGCCGTATCTTTTACAGCCTCATTATTAGTGCTGTTGGTATTAGCTGGTGCATTTAATTCTTCGCCTAAGACACGTTTAGCCAAGGTTCTAAACTCCAAGAAAGAGAATACTTCTTTGACTGCTTCTCTGTTAGGCTCTTCGATAATAGTCAATGAGAGATCGAATTCAACGGGAATATCGGTAATGATGGTTGCGAGGTGTTTGGAAAGGAGTGCTTGTTCTTTAAACTCAACCAACTTCTCTCCTAGTTTCCCTTTTACCAATCCATTGGCAGCAGCTTCGAGCGCCCCTTCCATCGAGTGATATTCAGCGATAAGTTTGGCTGCTGTTTTTTCGCCGACGCTTGGTACGCCTGGAATATTATCTACTGCATCGCCCATTAAGCCGAGGATATCAATGACTTGATTTACGTTTTGAATTCCCCATTTAGCACATACTTCAGCGGGTCCTAGAATTTCTTCTTTGTTACCAAATGCTGGTGGGCGCCAGATGCGAATATGTTCGGAAACGAGCTGTCCATAATCTTTATCAGGCGTCACCATATACACCTCAAAACCATCCTTTTCTGCCTGCTTAGCTACATGACCGATGACATCATCGGCTTCATAGCCATCGACGGCTAGAATGGGAATATTTAGGGCAGTAAGAATCTGTTGAATATGTGGAACAGCGGCTAGGATATCTTCGGGTGTTTCTTGACGATTCGCTTTGTATTCAGCAAAAACCTCATGACGAGTGGTAGCGACTTTTGTATCGAAGGCTACTGCAATGTGCGTTGGCTTTTCTTTCTTTATTAAATCGAGTAAGGTGGTAGTGAATCCGAACTGTGCATTAGTATTAATGCCTGTGGATGTCATTCGCGGGTTTTTACTTAGTGCATAATAGGCACGAAAGATCAATGCGAAGGCATCAAGCAAGAAAAGTTTTTTCATGCTACGAAAGTAGCAATCAAAAGGCGATTATTCCGAAACGATTTGATAAATTTCTGGCAAATTACGACCGTATCCGTCGTAGTCGAGACCATAGCCTACGACGAATTTATTAGGAATTTCGAAACCTACATAATCTGCTTTCACAGGGTATTTGAGAGCCTCGGGTTTCACTAAAAGAGAGACAATAGCTATCGAAGCGGGGTTTTGTGCATTAATATTTGGCAATAATTCATGGAATGTTTTGCCTGTGTCAATAATATCTTCAATGATGATTAGATCACGTCCTTGAATTGCGCTATTTAGTCCGATCAACGTTTTTATTTCACCAGAGCTTTCTGTTCCGTGGTAGGAGGCCACCTTTACGAAGCTAATTTCAGCAGGGTGTTCAAATTGAGCAAATATCTCAGAAGCGAAGAGAAATGCGCCATTTAACACGGCGATGAACATTGGCTTTTTGTGCGAGTAACGTACATTTAATTCTTTAGCGATTGCATTAATGCGTTCCGTAATTTCTACTTTGGTGATATAAGTAGTGAAGGTTTTATCTAGAACTTGAACTTGCTTCATGCGATTATTTTTTCTTTACAGGCGCTTTCTTTGCTACAGGCTTAGCGTTTGCCGCGCTCTTAGCAACCGGCTTTGTAGTGGTTTTAGCACCAGTCTTTACCGGAGCTTTACTTCCTGTTTTCGATGTGCTTTTCGAATTCACTGTATGTGTTCCTTTCTTAGCAGTAGAGGCCTTTTTGTTATAGGTGCTATGTTTAGCAGTTTTGCTATTGTATTTAGGCTTTGGTTTAGGTTTGTAAGCAACATGTGAGGCGTCTCCGTCAGGGATGTTGGTTACGTTCCAATGCACTTCAGGAAGGTTGTTAGGATCAAAGCCATTTACTGGCGTATTTGCATTTTTCGTTGAACTTGTAGGTGCTGAAGCAGGCGTTGCAGGCGTGCTTGCAGCTGCAGTTGATTTAGGAAGATTTATTACTGCCGCTTGACGAGAAGCGTTTAATGCTTGACTTGCATTTCTTGCAAGACGAGGAGATGAGCTAAGTTGTGCTACTGTTAAATGATCGTAGGCATCCAAATTATATCTTTCAATATATTCAATCAGCTTCATAGAGTATTTAGGATTGGTAGCATAGCCTGCTTTTTTCAAACCGATGGCCCAACCACGATAATCAGTTTTATCTAATTGAAACAAGAAATTATAACGAGGAGCTGTACGAAGGAAATTACTATGATCCACATAAGACATAGAGTCGTTGTCGTATACACGGAAGCATTCGCCCTGTGCATCGTCGTCATGGAGGGTATAAGGCCCTGACCAATTCGCCTTACATTTAATTCCGAAGTTGTTATTTGATCTAGAATATAATGGGCTGGTTCCTGCAGCTGTTTCCAAAATCCCCTGCGCAAGAGATACACTCGCTGGAACGCCACTACGATGCATTTCGGAAACGGCATAACGAGCCATTGCATTCACGTAGCGAACAATTTGTAAGGAATCTTCTGCTCGAACAGCATAAGACTGCAAACCCAAACAAATAAGTGCCAAGAATAGGATTTTTTTCATTTTACTAGGTTTTAGTATTGGTTATACTAATAGATACGACGTGGAACTACCAAAGTTACCTTATTTTTTGCGGATGAGCATGAGTCCGTCGCGTATTGGAAGCAGGACATTGTCCACACGAACATCCTGATTGACCTTTTTGTTAAACGCATCCAGGGCTTTCGTATCGGAGTCGGGAGATTCATTTAACACCTTCCCTTTCCATAACACGTTATCGGCTATCAGCAGCCCATTTTTGCTCATTTTAGGAATCAATAGGTCGTAATACGTTTCATAGACCTTTTTATCTGCATCTAGGAATACAAAATCCCAAGAGGTAGTGTCATTTTGGAGCCAATCGAGCGCCATTCCATAGTGCACTTGTATGCCAGGAAAGTGGGTAAAATACTTTTGGTGAAAATATTCGAGTTCGGGGTTCTTTTCTAAGGTGTGAAAATTAGCGTTACTAGAAAGGCCGCTTGCGATCGCTAAGGTACTGTATCCCGTGAAGGTCCCTATTTCAAGGACATTTTGCGGTTGATGGCTTGCTGCTAAAAATTGCAACATGGCTCCTTGCAAGGGGGAGCTTATCATATTGGAAAGAATAACTCTCAGATGTGTCTCACGTTCCAATTCTTCCATAAAGCTAGGCAAGGCGGAGGAGTGTGCAGCACAATAAGCATCGATTGCGGGATTTGAAAATTCCATGGTGTAAAATTAGGACTGAAAGCTTGAAATTATGCGTATTTCAGCAGAAAAATACGTAATTCATAGGAGAAGAAATGGCTGATTATCAGGGTATGTTTGAAGAGACAAAAAACAAACCTATGGCACGCACTTCATCAATTCGTTTACAATTCTTACACAAGCGCTTAGGGCATGTGTTAGAGTTATTTGTTTTGGGCCTACTATTGATTTTATTGGTTATGGTAATGACCTATGGAATAAGTATGGCCCAAGGCACTACTGCTACGGGTTACAATCATTCTCTTTTTATTCAAAATGGCAAAGTATATAGCTGTGGGGCAAATGAACATGGACAATTAGGAAAAGGCAATAGCAATACTTTAGCGAATTCAGATTTGGCATTGGTTCCAAATTTGGAGCATATCATTCAGGTTAGTGCGGGTTTATACTTTTCTGTGGCTTTAAATCAAGATGGTGAAGTTTTTTGTTGGGGCAACAATCGTTTTGGACAATGTGGTAATGGCAGTAACAAGGATTGTTTAACCGCTACACGTGTAGAGAACTTACCTGCTATTAAGGAAATTAGTGCTAACGGAGATCATGTCATTGCCTTAACTGCTGCAGGACAAGTATATGTTTGGGGTGGCAATGAAAATGGAGAATTAGGATTAGGAGATCAAATATCTAGAAATACTCCTGCTAAAATTATTAGTTTATCGGACAATATAAAATCTATTAGTGCTGGTGTTGCGCACAATCTTGTATTGAATGCGAAAGGAGATGTTTACACATGGGGTAATAATTCTTTTGGCCAATTAGGATTGGGCCATTTTTCGCGCATATTAGTTCCTCAAATTGTGCCGAGTTTACATTCAATTGTTGCCATCAGTGCTGGCGGTGAACACTCCCTAGTTTTGAATGGTAATGGGCAAGTATATAGTTTCGGAGATAATAATTCTGGTCAATTAGGTATCAATAACATCAATAATCAAGCAATCCCTCAATTACTCAATGAATTGGATAATGTGGTTGCCATTAGCGCAGGTATTCGACATTCATTAGCTATTACAGCAGGCGGAGAAATGTTTGGTTGGGGAGACAATCAATTAAATCAATTGGCTACCGATGTACATGAAATAAGTTATCCTATATTAATCAATCGTAATCATTCTATACGTTCCATAACTAGCAGCAGTAATCATTGTATTGCAGTTAGAGATGATGGAAAAGTTCTAGTGTGGGGTAATCACAAGGAGGGACAGTTGGGATTAATAACTCCTAACCATTCTGCTGTTTTGTATTTGCAATCAAAAATAAACTATCGTGAAATAGTAGCGGTATCCACTAAATCAGAGCATATGCTTTTATTGAATGGAAAAGGAGATGTGGTTGCTGTAGGTAATAACGATTATAATCAAAGTAGTAATCCATTCAATTCAAATAGTGTTCTTTTACAAAACGTGAAAGCCATTGCAGCTGGCAGTTTTCACAGTGTTGCCTTATTAAGCAATGGTCATGTTATGTGTTGGGGTGTGAATGGTTATGGTCAGTGTGCAGACAGTAACAAAGTTGTAGAGCAAGCTTCAGAGGTTCGTAATCTGGATCATATCAAAGCCATTGCAGCAGGCACTTATCATACTCTTGCCTTGCAAGCTAACGGTACTGTTTGGAGCTGGGGACAGAACAAATTTGGACAATTAGGAATTGGAAATACTAAAAATTCCTTAACCCCGAAAGTCGTTGCGGGTTTGGAAGATATCATTGCAATTGTTGCGGGTGAAAAACATTCTTTGGCATTAGCAGCAGATGGCAGTGTTTGGTCATGGGGTGCGAATGATTTAGGGCAGTTAGGTTGTGGTAGAATTAGTGCTAGCAATAAGCCTGTAAAATTAGGAAAGTTAGAAGGTGTCATTGCTTTGGCAAGTGCATTCAATCATAGCATGGCGCTTTTAGCGAATGGCCAAGCATTAGCTTGGGGATATAATGATCTAGGGCAATTAGCAGATGGAAGCACTGTGAATGCTTATCTTCCAAAATTGATTGGAGGACTTAAAGAGGTAAAGCAATTATCTGTTGGCGGATCTCATTCTATCGCCTTATTAGGTAACGGAGCGGTAGCTGTTTGGGGCGACAATAGTGTTGGTCAATTTGGAGATGGACAGCAAATCAGCTCACGTGTTCCTTTGCAACAGCGCAATCTGAACGATTTAAATTTGATTTGCGGAGCTTATCGCTCTACTGTTTGGTTAAGTTCAAATGGAGAGCTAATGAATACTGGGGCGCATGCATTTGTTCTAAGCAATTATAATTCAAATATGGATTTAGCGCAGATTAGTAAAACTGCGATTAACTGGTCAAAATAATCGTTTAGACGCGTACATAAAAAAAGGTCCACAAGTGGACCTTTTTTATTTTAAAAGATTAGGTTTAATAATCAATTACCTGCTCTTTAATCGTTGCAGGAATTTCACGATAATTATATTGTTGATCACGCAATTGCGGTTCGAAGCCAGCCTCTCTAATACCCTCTTGAATAGTTTTATAGGTGAATCGATGTGGAGCTCCTGCAGCTGAAACTACATTTTCTTCGATCATGATACTACCCCAATCATTCGCTCCGGCATGCAAACTTAGTTGTGCAGTTTTCTTACCTACTGTCAACCATGAAGCTTGAATATTAATAATGTTTGGCAACATAATACGGCACAAAGAAACCATACGCAAATACTCTTCGTCGGTTGTTTGATTATGTACCCCTTTAAGCGATTGCAACAAGGTATCTACGTCTTGGAAGGTCCATGCAATAAAGGCCAAGAATCCTTTAGCGTGAGCTGGTTTCAGGGCTTGTACTTCGCGAATTTTAACCAAGTGTTCGAAACGTTCTTCAATTGTCTCAATATGTCCGAACATCATAGTACCCGAAGTAGTGATGTCTAACTGATGTGCTTCTTTCATTACATCCAACCATTCTTGTGCAGAACATTTGCCATTAGAGATCAGTCGACGTACACGATCGTTTAATATCTCAGCGCCAGCACCTGGTAAGCTATCCAAACCTGCATTTTTTAATGCCTGTAATGTTTCACGATAAGTTGTTCCAGAGATGGAAGAGATGTGAACAATCTCAGGAGGTCCGAGTGCATGAAGTTTAATTGTCGGATATAACTTCTTCAAGGTAGAGAATAAATCCACATAATAATCCAGGCCTAAGGCAGGATTATGGCCACCTTGTAGCAACAATTGATCGCCACCATACATCATGGTTTCCTCGATCTTTCTTTTATACGTTTCTATATCCGTAACATAAGATTCAGGGTGTCCTGGGACACGAAAGAAATTACAAAACTTACAGTTTGCCACGCAAACATTGGTAGTATTTACATTTCTATCAATTTGCCAAGTTACTTTACCATCGGGCTTTTGAATCTTGCGCAATTCATTTGCAACGAAGGCAAGGTCGGCGGTCTTTGCTTCATGAAACAACAAAACCCCTTCTTCTACGCTTAAGAATTCAAAGCGCAATGCTTTCTGCAACAACTCCTCTACATGTGCTGACATACTAATTGTTTTATACTGAACATTATTCAGTCGATAAAGTTTTTAAAGTTACGCTACTATTTTGAGAATTCACCTTGATATAAATCAATTGCTGCGTTGGATAAGTTTGACTAAGCCACTCCCCTCTTGAAGGATTCCAATTAGATTTTTCTAATAGCTGACCAGTACTGCTGTACAATTCTATTTGACAGTTGCCTGTGTTATTTGGTGCGATTAAATGACATTGATTATTCTTCCAATAGCTTTTAATATTTAGCTTTTGCATAGCGGCAAGTCCAGCGGCAGTTGTATCTGTGGCGATGGTCAATTGTTTGGTTAGGGTGTCAGAGAAACCACATGCACTTGCAATTAAGGTTACTTGATAAGTTCCGTCTTGCGTATAAATATGCGAAGGTTGTGCGCTAGTATCTAAGGGACTTGCATCGCCGAAGTTCCAAATAAAATCAGTTGCATTAGCAGAGTTGTTTTGAAACTGCACGGTGTTCGCATTCATTGCTTCTGCGAACATTGCTGCGGGACGACGTTGATTTCTTTCCCAATACCACAAGCTATCATATGCAACGGCTTTAACGGCCATTTTAATACTATCGGCCTTTGCAGCTGTTATACCATTATTATAGGAGATCAGCATTGGGTCGCGATGAAAGATTAATGTATTAAAGGTACATGCTGCTGCGAAGGTTCCTTCGAGGCTTGGGTGGCTTTCATCAGCTTGATATAAATTTACGCTAGAGAAATGGGTGCGAATATAGCGCCACACAGCACCTACCGGAGCACAGGCAGCATGATTCGTGTCTGCCATGTATTCATAACGTTGACGAAGCAAATCATCCATACCCGTATAAGAACAAATAGGAGGAAAGAAGGCGCAATTGGAGGCATCTCCATTCTTTCTTCCCCAAGTCATGTAAAACAAGGTATTCGTACAGGTATTATTTAGATGAATTAAACTATCGAGGATTTTCGCGTACGGAAACACTTCTTGTTCTACTTGTGATTGCGGAAATGCAGGACGTTGACTTTGTTCTTGCAAAACGACAACATCCCATTTCATACTATTGATTGCGTTGATACAATTAGCATCTGTGCTATGCAACTGAAAAGTATAGCCTCCAGGTGTATAAGCGCTCGTGAGCAAGGTATCGCCGACGCTCAATGCAACAAGGGCGGTAGTTTGCGGTAAGTTATTTACACCTACATAGGAGTTGCCAACAAACAAGGTTGATTTTTTTTGTTGCGCAAGCAGCTGAAAGCTCAACAGAAAAAGACTCAATATTGTTAAAGTAATTTTACGCAGCATAGCATCAATCGATTTTAAGATTATCTTTTTTGATATTGTAAACAGAGAAGAACAAAAATAAGAACATTGCGCCTATTAGCATAAAAAGGCTTATTAAAACCGCATCCAAGAACGGGTATTTAAGATTCGCATGTCCTTTTAACAGATAACGAACTAATATAGAATTTGCGAGAAGGATAAAAACAACTCCGAGCAATAAAAAACGTTTTAAGGACTTATAAGCATACAGGAAATAAGCACTGCGAGCGAGTTGCCAACGTTTCTTAAAACTGTATGAAGAATGCGGAGACGCTCTGTGCTCGCCTTTTATAAAGGTTATGGGAGCGTTTAATTTTAAAGCAATCAATTGCATGCTATAAGGCGGGAATTTAGCTGAAAGAATTGCTTCTATTAGCGACTTTGCATAAATCCCAAAATTTGAAGTTTTAGGATTTGCACGTTTTTGTCCTAGCAATTGCCACAAAAAATAAAAGAGCCGATTTGTGATTTTATCGAGTAGCGCGCTCTTTCTACTTTTTCTTTCCACTAGCACAGCGTCGTATCCATTTTGGGAGGATTCGTAGAGCGCTTTTAGGGTATGCGGATCATCTTGTCCGTCGGCATCTATAATCACTATCCACTCCCCTTTTGCCTTTTGTAGTCCTTTATAGATTGCTTTGTGTTGCCCGTTATTTTGTGGGAGCGCAATCACTTTAACGGTGTTAAACTCTTTGTGTAATTGCTTACAGATTTCTAAAGAATGATCAGTGGAAGCGTCATCTACTAATATGATTTCATAGGGTGTCGCTATTTCGAGCAGAACAGTTTTCAGCTCCGTGATTAACTCACGAAGTTGGGATGCGTTGTTATAAACGGGAAGGACTACCGAAATCATATTTATAAAAAAAGCAGGACTAGCCTGCTCTTTATTATTCTACAGTTACAGATTTTGCGAGGTTTCGAGGTTGATCGACATTACATCCACGCAATACAGCGATGTGGTACGCGAGCAATTGTAAAGGGATCGAAGCGAGTAATGGAGAGAACGGCTCTTCCGTAGAAGGAATTGCAATTGCAAATTCGCTTAAGTTGGTGATAATCTCATCCCCTTCCTCTACGATACCGATTACACGCCCTTTACGCGCTTTTACTTCTTGAATATTGCTTACGATTTTTTCATAAGCAGATTGGTTATTACACAAGAAAACAACTGGCATTTTCTCGTCGATCAACGCGATAGGACCATGCTTCATTTCTGCAGCAGGATAACCTTCCGCATGGATATAGGAAATCTCTTTTAGCTTCAATGCACCTTCTAAAGCTACAGGGAAGTTATAGCCACGACCGAGATATAAGAAATTGTGAGCGTCTTTAAATTCAGCAGCGATTGTTTTGATTTTTTCGTCTGTCGCCAAAACGCGCTTCACTTTATCAGGGATATTATCTAGTTCGTTGATTAATTGATGGTAACGTGATTCAGTGATTACACCGCGTTTGTAGCCAGTCATTAGGGCCATTAATGTCAATACCATTACTTGTGAGGTAAAGGCTTTTGTTGAAGCTACCCCAATTTCAGGACCTGCGTGTGTATAAGAACCGGCATGCGTAATACGAGCGATTGAAGAACCGATTACATTACAAATACCCAAGATTGTTGCGCCTTTGGATTTTGCTAATTCAAGGGCTGCTAAGGTATCTGCTGTTTCACCTGACTGAGAGATGGCAATCACGACATCCTTTTCAGAGATAACAGGATTACGATAACGGAATTCAGAAGCGTATTCAACTTCCACGGGGATTCTTGAAAGCTCTTCAAATAGGTATTCGCCTACTAAACCGGCATGCCATGAAGTACCACACGCAACGATGATGATACGTTCTGCTTGCGATAATTTTTTCTCGTAATCTACCAAACCTCCAAGTTTGATAATTCCTTTATCTACGTGTAAACGCCCACGCATAGTATCTTTGATAGAGCGAGGTTGTTCGTAGATTTCTTTTAACATGAAGTGGTCGTAACCGCCTTTCTCCAACATTTCCAATTGCATTTCTAGCTTTTGGATATATGGTGTTTTCTCTTGGTTACGGATTGTTTTGATGCTTAATTCACCAGCGTTTGTAACGACAGCAACTTCTTCATCATCCAAATAGATTACATTTTTGGTATATTCTACAATTGGTGTGGCATCACTTGCGATATAGAATTCTTGATCTCCGATACCGATTACCAAAGGACTTCCTTTGCGTGCACAGATCAAGCGATCAGGATGATTTTTAGAGACGATAACAATTGCATAAGCGCCGTGTACTTCCTGTAAGGCTTCACGTACAGCTTCTTCTAGATCCACTTTCTCATTCATCATGATATCTTCAATCAGATGAATCAAAACTTCTGTATCGGTATCGCTTAAGAAGATGTGGCCTCTCGACTTCATCTCTTCTTTTAACGGAGCGTAGTTTTCGATAATTCCATTATGGATAATGGCCAAATTTTTACTTTCGCTATAGTGCGGGTGTGCATTAGTGTCATTTGGTTCACCATGCGTTGCCCAACGTGTATGACCGATTCCGATGGAGCCTTTGATATTTTTACCTTCCGTAAATTTTTCAAGGTCGCTCACTTTACCCACGCATTTGTAGGTACGTAAGTCGTCGCTCAATAACGCAACGCCAGCGCTATCATAACCACGATATTCTAGACGATGTAAACCTTTTACAAGGATTGGATACGCTTCTTTTTTGCCGATATAGCCAACAATTCCACACATAATACTTTAATTTAATGTAGTTGTAATCATTTTAAGTTTGAGGCGATGTGTTGCACTTGTGCCACCACCAATTTTTATCTGGTTGCCATAGACTGATTGTCCAAGCACATTCAAATATAATCCGTTGAAGGAATTCTTATAATTCCCATCTACCACACGCTGTAAGTAACGAGCGATATTAAAGGTATAGGTTCCATTTGAAGCTCTGTTTCCACCATAGTAAGCGCTGTTTGACAGATCGCCGAATGGAGAACCTAAAAGCACATCTTCCAAGGCTTCCGCAGTAGAATCCTTACGATAGAGGTAAAGATTTACTGGTGCAGGGAATTTAGTATTGTTAGGGTTTAAATCTTCGATCACCAAGCGCGCGCGATTGATAATAACGTGATTTAATTTGCTCAGGTATGGGAAATCGATTTTAGTAACTAATCCACCAAAACCAGCAAGGTAGGCCACACTATCATTCAGTTGATTTATGTGCTGTGCAACAGTTGCATTGGAAAAATCGTGTTGGAAATTAGCCACCGAACCATAACCCATTTTCAATAAGGAGCTCGTGTCCTTGCCGGTAGAGTTGTGATGATACACCAATAATCCGGTATAGGCGCCAGAACTATTATTCATTTTGATAATTGCGTTCGCTGTTAAACTGCTAACATCGACATAAATACCATTACAAACCTTGTGGAAAGCCGTATTGTTATAGAAGCCTGTAGAAGCTGTTTGCGCTTGAATTAATGCAATGAAATTTTGATCCGTAATTTGCACACGCACATGAGGAACTAATTTCTTTGTATTTACGCGTACGCTATCTTTTGGTCGACATATGATGGTCTGATTCGCTAGTGTATTTGGCTCGAGATCAAAACTCTCTTTAGAGAAATAACTTTTCCCAGCTTCAATATGTTTGCCATTAGGGTTAATAGCACGCAAGGTGATATTCATTTGCGTTCCCGTATCTCCTATTAAGCTGGCGTATTGTGCCACAAAAAACATAGAATCGATTGTACCGAAGCTACTCATTTGATCCGCAATTAAATCGAACTGCGCATATACTGTAGCTTTCGTTGTTCCAAACTCTGTCGAGCTCATTTGACCGAAGCTATAAGAAGACAATCCAGATGCTAAAACAGAATCACTACGCAAAGTGGTGGTACGCACTGTGAAGGTGTCTGTTTCATTCGCGTCCAAAATTGAACTTGGATGAATGGTACTAGTAGATAGGTATGGATTGTCTTTGCATGCTGTAAAAACGAGCATGGACAGCATACAAATTACTAGGCTAGCAAGAGAAAAAGTTTTTTTCATAGCACTTGCAGTTGGCTTACTTCGCACCTAACATTTTCTTATAAAACTCGTTATAGGCATCTAGATATCCTTCGTCCATTCCATTGAAAGGAACTACAGATTTCTTCTTTGACTTCGCGAATTCTAAAAGTTTTGCATCTACATTAGCAGAACCAGCCACGATACCATCCGCAAAAGCGATTGCACCTTCCATTAATGACTGGTGGTTTCCTTTTTTGAAAAGATCAAATTCGGTAGGCTTTACATTTTCCAATAGTGCTAATTCAGCGAAAGACTTATTCAAGGTTTCTTTGAATTCATTATCGTAGAGTGAGTAGACCACTTTAGATTTTGCGAACACAGGTTCCTTTTTGTACGCTGTTTTTAGGTAGAAAGGAATAAGGCTTGTCATCCATCCGTGGCAATGCACCACATCAGGCGGCCAAGCAAACTTCTTCACAATCTCCATTGCACCTTTACAGAAGAAAATCATTCTTTCTGCGTTATCGTCGTAGAATTTACCTTTATCGTCGCGTAAATCGTTTTTACGTTTGAAAAATTCTTCGTTATCTAAGAAATAAACCTGAATACGAACTCCTGGGATGCTTGCTACTTTGATTAACAAAGGCATATCATCATCTCCCATTGTGATATTGATTCCACTCAATCTAACTACTTCATGTAAGCGATGGCGTCGTTCGTTAATATTTCCAAAACGAGGCATAAGAATACGAAGTTCAGCCTCCTGGTTTTGAAGATTTTTACAAAGGTCGTTGACGATTTTTCCCATATTGGAATAATCCAAATAAGGATTAATTTCCTGGGAAATGATCAACATTCTTTTTTTCTGCATAATTAATAATTAACGAGCCTTGTGAGCCTATTATAAAAGGTCTGCAAAGATAATAAAAAAAAATCACGATTTTACAAACCCCTAGGGGCGTAAAAAGCTTAAACAGGCAAGAATTAAAGGCTTTTTAACCTTTTTTAGTGCTTTTCTTCATCCAAAGCCTGGTAAAACATCTCTTGAAGAGTGGTTCGAACACCTAATTCGATAATTTTCTTGTTGTTAGCATTCGGGCAAACACGATTACTAAGGAACACAAAAGTTAGTCCACTAACAGGATCTGCCCAAACACTAGTTCCTGTAAAACCAGTATGACCGAATGTCGCGATGCTTGCGCTAGGACAAGTTGGAGAATCCGTGATTCGTTGTGGAGATTGTTTATCAAAGCCTAAGCCTCTTCTTGAAACTTTTGATTGCTTAGAGGTGAAATAACGCACAGTAGAGGGCTTTAAGTATTGCACCCCTTCCCACTGACCATTTTGCTCGAGCATAGCGAATAATTTAGCGATGTCAGAAGCATTGGCGAATAAGCCTGCATGTCCTTGCACTCCGCCACACAATGCCGCGCCTTGGTCATGCACATAACCTTGAACCAACTGATGACGGAAGCGTTGATCCAATTCAGTTGGCATGATTTGTTGCTTTGCAATTCCCTTTTGTAGTGGATTATAGGTTATACTATTCAGGTGTAGTGGCTGATAGAAATTTCTTCGAACGTATTCTTCAGGACTAATAGTATCCAAAATGGCTGCACAAATGGCTCGCATAAAGTACATATCGAAGTCGCTATAAACATATTTCCCTTTCGTTTTAAGCGGGCAATTATAGATTACTTGCCAAATACTATCTGGAACGTCATAGGCTGAAAAGCAATTATCAGCTACTTTATTTGGAAATTTCTTAGAAGCCGTATTTGAAAGCATATCAGGATTCCAAGTTCCGTCTTGGTTCGTCCATTTCAAATGGAAGGGCACAAATGGAGGCAATCCTGCTTGATGTAATAGCAAGTCGTGCACTTGAATTTTCTTCTTATTGGTATGCTTAGCTTGCGGCAAATACTCGCTGATTCTAGCATTCAAATCTAATCGACCTTCCTCATACAATTTCATCGCACAGAGTGTGGTAGCCGCAACTTTCGTAATGGAAGCAAGGTCGTATAAATAGTCGTTTTGCACCTTCTGAGTGGATTCGAAAGTGGCGGTACCGAATGATTTACGGTAGATCAATTTATCGTCTTTATAAACAACCATTTGACAACCTGGGAAGGCCTTTTCTGCAATACTTCTTGCGATAACGGAGTCGATAGCGATGAGATACTCTTTACTAATTTCAGGCGAAACATAATTGGGCGTTCTAACAATACTCGTTCCATTAGGATCTTCAGTTACTACAGGAAGTATATGCATCCCTGCACCAGCCACAAAGCGATTATTCGCTGTCACCGGCAAATGTCCTGTAACTTCTAAGGCCGATTGCCAAAGCTTAAACGCGGTATTCGCTGTAAAAATATTGTCTTGATATAATACTGTTAAGTTCTTTAAATCAGCGAAGGGGCCAACAAAATAAGGAGAGCCAAATACAAATAGATGAATTTGATTTTGAGAGGACTGCAAATCGCTCAATTGCTTAATGAAGGCGTTTGAAAAGCCAAAGTTTTTAGCAGCAAATCGATTGATCAAATGCGCATCAATAATTAACTGATTTTTTCTTGGAAGCAGGTAATTGAAAACAGAATCGGGCATTTGATTCTTGTAGCAGAAATATCGAATTGGACGGTTTGTTTCCTTGGCTGCTAGTTGAAAAAATGTACTCATAGTGTCCATTCCAGCGACATACCAGAATAGTGTGTCAGTAGTTTGAAAATTCCAGTGCTGCAAATTATGAGACTGAAAACTAGTCGCAGCGTGATCGTATAAATTTTGAATTAAGTTATCATATTGGTTTAGGTCTTGCGTTACATTACGCGGATCAATAGGTTGCCAATGATTGAGTCCTAATTTGTATTTGTAGTAAAGCACTTTACGAACGCGGTTATCTATCTCCGCTTGCGTTATCAAACCACGATTGCGGGCATTTAAAATCGTATCTATACTTGCGGGCACATCAGAGACAAACAATAAAATATCATTCCCAGCTAATAGAGATTTTAATGCTACTTGCGCGCCGTTGAGTCCTTGTGCAGCACCTTTCATGTTTAGTGCATCGGTAAAGGATAATCCATTAAATCTAAGTTCTTTTTTTAGTAAATCCGTTACAACATTTGCTGATAGCGATGCTGGTGTATTACTTGAATCAAGAACCGGAACAGCCAGGTGAGCCACCATTACGGATTGAACGCCGGCATTGAACATTTCCTTAAAAGGTCGTAATTCTAAAGAGTCTAAGCGACTTTTAGTAAAATTCAATTTTGGCAAGCCATAATGTGAATCTGTTTCGGTGTCGCCATGACCCGGAAAATGTTTAGCGCAAGCCATTACATTATTAGACTGTAATCCTTTCATATAGGCGATACCCTTACGCGAGACTAATTTCCAATCATCTCCAAATGAACGGTCATAGATCACAGGATTCATTTTATTATTATTCACATCCACAACCGGAGCGAAATCAATATTTATACCAACGCGACGACACTGCATGGCTACTGCAGCCCCCATTTGTTCAATGGCATATTCTTGCAAAAGCCCCTCGTTATTGGTATCGGGAGGGATAGCACCTAAAGTCATTTCACGAGGAAAAGCATGTACAGAATCCAATCGCATGGCTAGACCCCATTCTCCATCTACACTGACGAAGAGTGGCGTTTTAGCGTTTTGATTCATACGATTGATGAGCATAACATGGCGATAAGGTGAGCCTTGCATCATAATTACGCCACCGAGATTATACTGTTTTACCCAATTGATAATTTGACGAGAAAGCACAGAATCCTTATTGGTATAAACGGGCATCATAATTAACTGCGCTATTCGTTCGGTATCGTTCATAGCGGCTAATTGCTCGTCTATCCAAATAGCAGTATCTCCAGAGGTATTAAAGCTTGTTACAAGTCGATTCGGCGTCCATTGTATGGCCTGTTCCTTCTTTGCTTTTATCTTTTTGTGTTTGGCTTTACGACGTGTTTTAGCATTCACTTGTAAGATGCTAAAAATGACTAATCCGCAAAGCAGGATAAAACTAAATCGGGAAATACTATTTTTCATACTTAAATTTACCTCGTTAAGTTCCGTTCAAAGCCTTGAATATAAAAGAAAGAGGCTCAGAGCTTTTCAACTAATCAATGTTTAATCAGGACAGGCGGCATGTTACATCAGACAGAGGGGATTGTTATCAGAAATATACCGTATCGCGAGACGAGTGTAATCTGCACCATTTTTACTGAGAAATTTGGCAAGCAAAGTTATATCGTCAACGGGGTAAGAAGTGCGAAGAGTACGACCAAAACGCTTTTACAGCCGCTGAGTTTATTAGATTTAATCGTCTACAAACGTGCCAATGTAAACCTCGAACGTATCAAGGAATTAAAGTCTTTGCAATTATATTCTCGCATTCCATTTGAGCCCATTCGTCAAACGATTACTTTTTTCATTTGCGAGTTATTGCAGAAGTCATTGACAGAAGATTTAGAAGATCAAACTTTGTATCAATATATCAAACAGGCTTTATTGCATTTGGATAAGGAGGATTGCGAAACGGGCACCTACCCTATTCAGTTTATGTTTGAATTAAGTCAATATTTAGGCTTTGGTCCTCAAGGAGAGCAGATTGACAACTGCGTCTGTTTCGACCTTAGACAGGGGATTTTCAGTCTTGAATTACCTCCATATGCAGAGTTTTTGGTAGGCGATGATTTACTTGCCTTCAAAAAATTATGGTTAGATAGCCCGGGCAAATGGAATATGCACGAACGTAGAAAGATTTTAGCCCTATTGGAACGTTATTATCAATTACATATTTCAGGATTTGGGAGTTTGAAGACTCCACAGGTTTTGCAAGGGCTTTTTTAGCTGTTAATCACGTGTTAAGTACTTGTGATATTTGAGAATACTATTAAATTTGCTGAATAACCTTTTTATAGCTTTTGAAATGAAAACGAAATTTTTACAACTACTGACCTTTTTCGCGTTCGCAAGTACGATTGTATATGCGGGTGACAAGAATAAGGTGACCGCCAAAAAGGAAGACCCAAAAACTGGTTATCATATCAGTGTAAAGCTTAATAATTTCAAGGACACCGTATTGTATTTAGGGAACTATTATGGTGACAAAAAATACATCAAGGATACGTGTAAAGTTCGTCGTGGAGAGACTTTCGTATTCAAAGGAAAGGAGCACCTGCCAGAAGGAATTTATATTGTGGTTACACCAACGATGAAGTATTTTGAGATGATGGTGGGCAAGAACCAAGATTTCAGCATTGAAACGGATACCAGTGATTTTGTTGGTCATATGAAAGTGACGAACTCGACTGACAATTCCTTGTTTTTAGATTATTTAAAATTTTCAACGCGCATGGGTACGGAGATGGAGATGTTGAACAGACAGTTTCCTGGCGTACGTAAAATGCCTGCGGACAGTGCTCGAGTAGTGAAGCGTATGACTGAAGTGGATAGTCTGCTTAGAAACTATCGTGTTCAGTTTACAAAAGAACATCCAGAAGTACTTTTAGCTTCCATCTTTAAGGCTATGCCGGAGCCTGTGGTTCCAGATTTTCCGCGTTTAGCGAATGGTCGTAGAGATTCAATGAATGAATTCTATTATTTCCGTAATCACTTTTTTGATGCATTTGATTTCAGTGATGAACGTTTATTGTATACTCCTATTTATCATGCTAAGACAGAAAAATACTTGGAACAATTGACGGTTCAGCATCCTGACTCTTTAATTCATGGTTGTGATTATTTGGTTGGCAAATCGAAGGCGAACAAGGAGATGTACAAGTGGATGGTTTGGTACTTAACGAACAAGTATGAAAACTCAAAAATAATGGGCTTTGATGCGGTGTTTGCGCATATGGGTAGAGAGTACTATTGCAACGGAGGTGCTTACTGGGTAGATTCTGCCAAGTTGAAAAAGATCTGTGATCGCGTGACTATCGTAGAAAACACGATTATTGGGCATCCGGTGATGAATATGATTTTACAAGACAGCAGTGCTAACAATCACTATTTCCATCAAGAAATGAAGCGTAAATACACTATTGTATGGGTATGGAATAGTACTTGTGGTCATTGTCAGAAGGAGACTCCAGAATTGTTAGAGGTGTATGAAAAGATTCATAAGAAATACGATTTCGACGTAATTACCATCACGGAGGAGCGTATGACGAATAAGGACGATCCTACCATGAAAAGCTGGAGAAAATATTTGCGTGAGCATCCAAATCCTTGGTTGAATTTGCGTGACATGAATAATTACTACGATTTCAGAACGGTATTCGATGCCTATGCGACTCCGAAGTTATTTGTGATAGAATCGGCCACGCACAAAATTGTTGCCAAGCAATTAGGAGTTAACCAGGTGGAAGATTGGTTTGAGAAGAAAACAAGAATGGAAGCACAGCAAAAGAAATAAGATTAAATCCCTCCAATTCGGAGGGATTTTTTTTGGTTTTCCACAGTGCTTCGAAATTGTTAAGAATAAAAGTAAAGAACGGCCTTTGAAATCCTTGGGATATGGTATCTTTGCATCGCGATTTTTTTGAAAACATTTCAATTTTCAGACCTTGTCAGATCCGATTAAGCATGAATGCGGTATAGCCTTCATTCGTTTGTTAAAGCCACTTTCTTATTATCAAGAAAAATATGGAACAGCCTTGTATGGCTTGAACAAATTGTACCTCCTGATGGAGAAACAGCATAATCGCGGTCAAGATGGTGCCGGGATGGCGACTGTAAAACTAAATTTACGTAGTGGTCAGCCTTTTTACAATATCAATAAAAGCAATAGCAAACAGGCCATTGCAGAGTTGTTTGAGCGTGTGCATCAAGATGTGGCCAAGGTGGAGCAATCAAACCCTGCGCTAGCGAAGGATACTGAATGGATGAAAAACCATGTGCCTTTCTTAGGCGAGGTATTAATGGGCCATTTACGCTACGGCACACACGGCGGTAACGGACTAGACCGTTGCCACCCTTTTGTAAAAACGAATGGCTGGTTGAGCAAGAATTTAATCACAGCGGGCAATTTCAACTTAACAAATACCGATGAGGTTTTTAGTAATCTAGAGCAAAGCTCAACCTACTTCAAAGACCGCTTCGACACGACTGCGGTTTTGGAGACATTAGGAAATTTCTTAGAAGAAGAGGTTGATAAATCTTATGATCAGTTAGTTTCAAAGGGGATAGAACCACATCAAGCTGCAAAGGAAGTTGGAGATCATATTCAGATGATGAATATTTTAAAGCAAAGTGCGCAGTGGTTTGACGGAGGTTATACTATTATGGGTGTTTTAGGGCATGGCGATGCTTTTGTCATGCGTGATGCTGCGGGTATTCGTCCTGCGTTCTTCTATCAAGATGAGGAGATTGTTGTTGCCGCGAGCGAACGTCCTGCTATTCAAACGGTGTTTAATTTAAAAGAAGGACAGATTCAGGAATTAAAACCTGGACATGCCTTATTAGTTAGCAAGAACGGAACTGTTACAGAAGCCGCTTATTGTGAGCCGAAGGAGAAAAAATCATGTTCTTTTGAGCGTATCTATTTTTCGCGTGGCAGTGATATTGAAATTTATGATGAGCGCAAAAAATTAGGGAATCATCTTGCGGAGTCGGTACTGCGTGAAGTAGAATTTGATTTCAAGAATACGGTATTTAGTTATATTCCGAATACCGCAGAAGTTTCGTTTTATGGCTTAATCAAAGGCATTGAAGATTATATCAATACTTGGAAAAGGGAGCACATCAAAAAGCACCAATATCATTTAGATGAGTCTAAATTGGATCATTTGCTGAGTATGCGTCCGAGAGTGGAGAAAATTGCGATTAAGGATGCTAAGTTGCGCACGTTTATCACGCAAGACAATGCGCGTAATGAAATGGTGCAACACGTTTATGATATCACTTACGGTAGTATTCGTTCTGGAGAAGACACGATGGTAGTGATTGATGATTCAATTGTAAGAGGAACCACCTTGAAGGAAAGTATCATCAAAATGTTGGATCGTTTAGGGCCACGTAAAATTGTGATCGTTTCTTCTGCGCCACAGATTCGCTATCCGGATTGTTATGGTATTGACATGAGCAAACTAGGCGATTTCGTTGCTTTTAGAGCTATGTTAAGTTTGTTAGAAAAGAGCGGACAGAATCATTTGCTAGAGGAGGTTTATAAAGATTGTAAAGCACAGGAACAGCTACCTAAAGAGGACGTACGCAACGAAGTAAAGCGTCTTTATAAACTATTTAGTGCGGAGGAAATCAGTGAAGAGATTTCAAGAATTTTAACGCCAGTAGAATGTAAAGCGAGCGTTAAAATTATTTATCAAACAATAGAAGACTTACACAGAGCTTGTCCGAATCATTTAGGTGATTGGTATTTCACTGGTGACTACCCTACTCCGGGTGGTAATAAAGTCGTAAATAAAGCCTTCATCAATTTTATGGAAGGCAAAAACGAAAGAGCATATTAATGAATAAGACTATATTAATTACTGGTGCTACGGCAGGTATTGGTGAGGCAACTGCCAAGAAATTTGCGGAGAATGGTTATCGCTTGATTATCACCGGTCGCCGTAAGGAACGCTTAGCACAATTGGCTGAGCAATTGAAAGCAGCACACGCTATAGATATTCATTGGTCGGCCTTCGATATTCGTCAACGTGAAGAAGTGAAAGCATTTGTGGATGGCTTACCTGAAGAATGGAGAAGCATTGATATTTTAGTCAATAATGCTGGTCTGGCAGCAGGTTTATCTGCGATCCAAGATGGCAATATTGATGATTGGGAGACAATGATTGATACGAACATCAAAGGATTGCTTTACATGACAAGATCGATTGCACCCTTGATGATAGCAAGAAACAGTGGTCATATTTTTAATATCGGTTCTATTGCAGGAAAATACGTCTATGCGAACGGGAATGTGTATTGTGGTACCAAACATGCGGTGAATGCTTTGAGTGAGTCTATGCGTATTGATATGCTTCAACATGGTATCAAGGTTACGGCTATACATCCTGGTGCTGCAGAAACTGAATTTTCATTAGTTAGATTTAAAGGAGACGAAGAGCGTGCAAAGAAAGTGTATGAAGGATTTCAGCCATTAACAGGAGCGGATGTTGCTGACACCATTTTCTATTGCGCGAATTTACCTGCACATTATTGCATTAATGATTTGGTTATCACGCCAATCACGCAAGCGGGTTCGCACTATTCTGTAAAAAAGTAAATGCGGGTTGGAAAATAGCAGAAAAGGCTTATCTTTGTTAAGTCTAAAGGGCTTATTCTAGCTCAAACTATTTCCAAAACATTTTTTATCGACTGACAATTTTTGAAATTGTTATTTAACTTTTTATGTACGACATTTTACAATTAAACGAACTCCTATTACCGGAGTTGAAAGACGTTGCCACGAAGATGGGAATGAAGAATTTCAATCGTCTTAGCAAAGAGCAATTGATATATCAAATCTTAGATCAGCAAGCAATCATAGGTAGTAAAGCGGCTATTGCAAAGGGAGAAGAACCTGCACCGGTGGTACGTCCGAAAGGCCGTCCAACCACAGATGCAAAGGATGATAAGCCAAAGCCTCGCGCTAAGAAGGCTACTCCGAAGGAAGGGGAATTACCTCTTGCTGTAGAATTGAACAAAGAAATGCAGATTACGCCAGCTCCTACTGAGTTGCCGAATTTGCCTGCTGAATCCAGCATTGCTCCTCCGTCAACGAATGAGCGTGCTCCTCGCCAGCATGATAACCGACATCGTCCGCAACAAGATGGTCGTGGCCGCATGCCGCATCCTCGTGAGCGCGATAACCGTCCGCAGCACACACATCCTAGACCTGAACATGCGCAAGCACCCGTTGCTGCGCAGACAGACGCTCCTGCACCAGAAGGTGTAGTTGCTGCAGAAAATCAAAACGGACCACGTCCTGAATTCCGCAGACCCCCTCCTCCACCGCCGGCTCCATCGAAATATAATATGATGATTGAATTGGAAGGTATTATTAACGGAGAAGGTGTTTTAGAAATTGTGCAAGAAGGCTTTGGTTTCTTAAGAAGTGCGGACTACAATTACTTAAATTCTCCAGATGATATTTATGTTTCACCAGGACAGATTAAGATGTATGGTCTTAAGACTGGTGATACAGTAATCGGAACGATTCGTCCGCCAAAGGAAGGAGAAAAATATTATGCATTAACGAAAGTAGAATCGGTGAATGGACGTACGACGGATGCTGTACGTGATCGCGTACCATTCGACTTTTTAACCCCATTGTTCCCAAATGAGAAATTGAATTTGGTCTACAAATCAGATTCTTATTCTACTCGTTTGATGGATTTGTTTACGCCAATTGGTAAGGGACAACGTGGACTCATCGTTGCGCAGCCTAAGGTTGGTAAAACAATGTTATTGAAAGAAGTGGCGAATGCAATTGCAGCTAATCATCCTGAAGTTTATTTAATTGTATTATTGATTGATGAACGTCCGGAAGAGGTAACAGATATGGAACGTAGTGTAAATGCAGAAGTAATTGCCTCTACATTTGATGAACCAGCTGACAAGCACGTTAAGGTATCTACCATGGTTTTAAATAAGGCAAAACGTATGGTTGAATGTGGTCATGATGTAGTTATCCTTTTGGATAGTATCACTCGTTTGGCTCGTGCGCACAATACGGTTGCTCCGGCATCTGGTAAGGTATTGAGTGGTGGTGTTGAGGCTACAGCTTTATTGAAACCTAAGCAGTTCTTTGGTGCTGCGCGTAAGATTGAAAATGGCGGTTCGCTTACTATCATCGCAACAGCTTTGATTGAGACGGGCTCGAAAATGGATGAGGTTATCTTTGAAGAATTCAAAGGAACAGGTAATATGGAATTGCAATTGGATCGTAAATTGGCGAATCGTCGTTTATTCCCTGCAATGGATGCGGTGGCAAGTAGCACACGTAGAGAAGACTTGTTACTAGACAGAGAGACTTTACAGAAGATGTGGATCTTGAGAAATCACTTAGCAGAGATGCGTCCAGAAGAGAGCATGGAAATGTTACTTCGTCATATGAAAGGAACGAAGAGCAACGAAGAGTTCTTAACGACAATGAATGGCTAATCGGACTTAATTAACCGAAATAAAAAATCCCCATTTTGCAAAAGCAGAATGGGGATTTTTCTTTAGCGAATAAGCGGACTTACTTGAAGCCTAATTGTTTATTGTCACTAGACGAAATCTTGTTCATTGTGTCTTTAAAAGCAAGATATTCAGCAGTAGTGATGATATCCTTTTTGTAACGAAGTTTACGAACTACTTCCATTTTAGCACCCACCATTTTATAGGTAACTGAGTAGCTAACGAAGTCGTTTTCAATACTAGTATTTTTAGGAACTTCTGCAAATTTCAATCCAGCAGGCACTTCTACCAACATTTTCTCATAGTATTGCTCACTACCAGCGAACTTCCATAACAACAAATCATAATTTCTTTTTTCTAATGAAACGAAGTCTAAAGAAGTGATACAATCACTCCATGGCATTTTTAAAATATGCAACCCCGCTACTTCATTTACTTCGTTCTTCACGGTGAAATTATACGTGTAGGTAACAGTATCCAACAATTCTTTCAAGTCACTAAATTCTAATTTATTCAACTTCAAAACATTTTTAAAGTCGCTACTTAATGTTTGCGTCATATCCTTTTCTTGCTGTTCCTTACCGCTTGCACCATATGCAGAACGAGCAGCAGAGGCAAAGTCGCCTGAACGATAGGTGGTACGATTAACGATCAAATCATTTTCCTTAAAAGAAATATTCGAAACGCGTGTGATGGTGTTAAGTGGACGATTTACAGAAGCCATTCGCTCAAGACTAACTTGAACAGAATCATTGGTAATAACTTCACGAGGGATACGTAACACCAAAGATTTACGTTCATTATCAGGAATAGTCGAGAAGGACAATTTATTATCTGTCAACTCGACAATGTATTCTTTTCCTTCACAGATAACCGTAGCGATACAGTGATTAAATGCAGTTGACGGAAGAATCATATCCTGATCTCCGTTATCACGCGTATCGACAAGCATTAAACTAGCTTTTATATTTACCTCGTTACACATTGCAACAAACAAAGTAGAAAGATCTTTACAGTCGCCTAATTTAGTATTCAGGGTACGACTGGCACGTTGCGGAATTTGCGCTGAGTGCAAGAAAGATACATTGCTATAATTCATATTCTTTTCAATATAATCATAGATGATTTTTACTTTTTGCAAATCACTTAAGTTGCTGCCTTTGTCTTTAAAAATTTCAGCAACAGCTTCTTTAATTTCAAAGTCGCCTTTTGCTTTGCTAGAAGACAAATCAGAATACCAATTAGCAACATATTTCCAATCGGGCATTGAAGAGTATTCAAGGGTGATTCCACAATCAGAAGCAGGAGGCATATATGGTTCAGCCTTCATGCCAGGTTGATCACGCATCTCCCAAACATAGCGTTTGTAATTGTCTACATCGGTAACGACAGGCTGCATATTTGAATTTTTTACGCGCCAATTGAAATCTTTCTTGTTCGGTACTAACATGGAATACCGAGACAGCTTACATGGATAGCGATAGTTGAATCCGAATTTATCAAAGAAGTGTTGCGACAATTTTGTACTTTGATAGTTCTGTACTTTATAGGAGATATGGATTACATCCCCTACTTCCAAGCCTGTGAATACACAGTAGCTATCGTTACGTTCCGCTTCAGTTTTATCGCCGTTTTCTTTGATTACTTCAGCTTTTTCAAAGGTTAAGTTTTGACCGTAGGAATTGTAACTAACGGAGTATTCTTTCCAATCCTCTACACCTGCAGGCTTAAGAATCTTGATTAAAATTTCATTACGCTCTTCAGAAGCACCTTCTGGATAGAAGATAAACTGCGTTTCGTTTAACAATACAACTGAGTTATCTTCTGGATAATCTTCCGCTTTCGGAGCTGTTTTAATTAAGTCATCAATGTTTGTTGAATCGAAGTTGGCAAACATTTCCTTTTTCTCTTGTAGCTCACGGAGTTTTTTACGCGCATCATAATCGGTTGGATCGAAGTAGATGGCTTTTTTATAGGCTTTAATTGCTTCTTCCTTTTCATTTTGAGCTTCATAAATACGACCCATTGAATTCCATAGTCCGCTTGCGTAAGGTGCTTGCTCAATAGTCTTTTGTTGCCATTCCAAAGCTGATTTGTAATCTTGACGATTATAGTACAAAGTAGCTAGGTCGTCATAGAAATCAACTTTATACGGTTCATTTTGTGCACGCAATAGATACAATTTCAAGCCATCGGCAAATTTACCCATATCGAAATAATTGCCAGCGATAGTGGTCAATACGTCGTCATCATAGTTCGTCTTGAAGTATTTTAGAAGTACTGCGTTTGCTTTTTTGTTGCTCTTACTTACATTTTGAACGACCTTATATTTGAAGGCTACAAAATCTGTATTTTCAGGATACTTGGAATATGCGCTGTTAATCATTTTGATGGCGTCATCAATTTTCTTTTGAGAAAGTAATAAGTTGATACGCTTTAGTGTAGTCGCTTCAGAAACGCCATATAGTTCTTCCATACGATCGATCAACTTTTCTACTTCTGCAAAATCTTCTTTGCTGTTAGCCTCGCTGTAACGAAGTTTCAGACTTTGCATATTATCAGGCGTCTTTGTCTTTAATTTCTCTTCCAACTTAGAATAGTCGGTTTGGTTACCATCACGATTATAGGCGTTCATCATACGCATAATAACGTGAGCGTTGTTAGGGGCTAATTCCATAGCATGTTTCAACGCTTTACGCACTTCGAACATACGTTCATCACGAAGGTAGATGCGCGCTTGCATTAACACATTCATGATATTATTTGGATCCTTTTCAACCAATTTATCGAAATACTCTTCAGCAAAGAAAGACAGATGCTTTCCTTTCGAAGTTCCTTTCGCGTAGGTCTGATAAGTTGTGGAGCTTTTTAAGTTTAACGGGTTTGCGTTTTCATCTGTTAGACGAATCATAAAGTTGGCGTTGTCATTTTCGCTTTCGCCGATTTGAACAAGGATACGGTTAGCCCCTTCATTCAATTTAATTTTATAGTTAAACACGTCCACATCACAATCACGCTCTTCCGCTTCAGAAATTACAAGTTTATCATTTACCCATACACGGAAAGTTCCGCCACAACCAGCGCGAAGCCAAACATCTTGTGCTGTTGGACTTTCGACAAAAGTTTGCGCATACATGATTGAGTTGCTCACCCCTAAATAGAAGGAGAAATCGAACCATTTGTCTTTACGAATATTTTTCGCGTCAAACCATTTGATGGTCGCCCCGACTTTATTTTTAAACTTAGTTTCGCTTTGATTTCCGGCATTTAACACGCCAAAATCTTTATTAAAGCCATTTCCTGAAGTATTATCGAAAGTACCTAGGACTTGCCAATTTTCAAGCGCTCCAATTTTACCAAACTCTGTATATGATTGTTTAAAGTTGCCCAATTTCGCATAATGATATCCGAGTTGACTTTGACATAAGGCTTTGATGGTACCATTTGCACGCGGATCTTTCATAATTTTTTGCAAGAAAGCCAAGTGAGGAGCATCCAATTTCTTAGCCCCATCCATTACAAGACCTGTCCACCAAAGCGCATAGAGGTAAGGGAAAGGATTTTCAGAAGCATCGTAAAAACGAGTGAAATGTTGGAAAGCGAGATCTTCATGATCATCATCATCTTCTAAGAATGCCAAGGCTAATTCCGCTTCAGCCTTTGTAGAAGGGTCTTTAGCACAAGCTTCGAAGGCTAATTTCGCTTCCTGATTTTTATTTTTGTTGTAGAGAGTCCAAGCTTCTTTGAGCGTTTGAGCATTTAACGAGAAAGCCGACAAAAACAGAAAAGAAACAATTGCCAGCAAAGACTTGAAGGTGGTTTTCATAGTAAAAATAATTGGATACAAATTACTGAAGATTATGCTTCTTTTGTCAAGATGCAGAGATAAATTTTTAATTTTATTGAAATTTCAAAAAAGCGTGATTAAGTCGACTTCCTTAACGGCATTTCTTTTAGCCACCTTAGGTGCGGGACTTCTATTTATTGGCTGGCCTACCTCGCCTGCTGTTTGCTTTCTTTTTGTAGGATGGATTCCGTTTTTACTATTAGAAGAGCTTCCATTAAATGGTTTGGGGCGTTTCATATGGCGCTATTGGGGATTGGTACTCTGGAACGCTGCATGCACCTGGTGGGTTTGTAATGCTAGTTTGGAAGGTGGTATTGCCGCCATCCTCTTGAATAGTCTGTTAATGAGTATTCCTTTCGGTTTGGCACGAATCGTTAGGAGATATTGGGGGCAAGTTGCTTCTTGGATTAGTTGGATAATTTTCTGGTTAGCTTTTGAAAAGATCCACTTGACATGGGAGTTAACTTGGCCATGGCTTACTTTGGGTAATGGAATGGCCATGTATCCGCAAATGGTACAGTGGTATTCAATTACAGGACATCTAGGCGGATCCTTATGGATTTTACTTTCTAACTTATTGCTTTTGCAAATCTTTTTCAGCAAAGGCTCTACGCAGCGGATTTGGTTCTTTTCATTTTTGGCAGTACTGGCATTTCCCCTGACCATTTCTTGGCATTTATTGCAGAAGAAAAACGTGAACGATAGCGCGGCTGAAAAGATAAGAGTGACGGTTATACAACCTAATATCGACCCGTATAACGAAAAGTTTGATGCAAATAGCGGAGATAAAATATTAAGCAAATTCATTCGTTTGAGTACTGAAAATACAGATGAAAGAACGAGCCTATGTATTTGGCCTGAAACTGCGCTTCCGAGTGTTGTCGAATGGGGACATACCGAAGGCACACAACAAATGAATGCCTTATACAATTTTGTTGCGCAACGTCCGAATATGGGGCTGTTGACGGGCGCTAATGTGATGGAAATATATCACTATCCAAAAACAGTAACGAGCACACATTACGGTAACGGAAACAATTACTACGACTTTTTCAATAGCGCGATTTACCTCAAATCCTTTGCACCATTGCAACGTTATGATAAATCAAAATTAGTACCTGGCGTTGAACGCATCCCTTATCCTGGCATTGTAGTACCTATACTTGGCAAGACCATGATTGATATGGGAGGTAGTGTGCAGAA
>JACCDM010003685.1_pt1 | contig 33722 bp, 30 predicted proteins | sample 7445851 | NCBI WGS metagenome assembly JACCDM01 (sample SAMN15323438, study PRJNA562643) | freshwater metagenome | isolation source: river surface water | place: USA:Blue River Watershed | collected 2017-08-16
ATCATTCAGATCGTTGATTTGATGCTTAAAAACCTAGATGATCGTTTGCAGGCCAAAGATATGGGTATCGAGCTCACACCAGCGGCAAAGAATCTTCTCGCAGAGCGTGGCTACGATCCACTGTTAGGTGCACGTCCATTGCGTCGTGTAATTCAACGAGAGATCGAAGACTCATTATCAGAGCGCATCTTGTTTGGAGAGCTCAAAGCTGGCGAGATCATCGTCGTAGATGTTGAAGGTGAAGGCGCAGAAGCTGTCTTTACTTTCAAGGGAGCACCAAAGGCATCTTTGCCTGACACTCCTGAAGATCTTGCAGAAGCACCTACCGCTTAATTAACTTCCAAGTTTCTTAAGTGCATCGCCGCTAACGCGATACACGGTCCACTCATCCATGGGCACTGCGCCTAAAGATGTGTAAAAGTCGATGCTTGGTTGGTTCCAATCTAGAACCCACCATTGCAATCTTTCGTAATCACGTTCAACGCAGATCTTGCCAAGCTCTTTGAGGAAAGCTAAGCCATACCCCTTGCCACGATATGCGGGATCTACATAAAGATCTTCAAGATATATGCCGGGCTTTCCAACCCACGTTGAATAATTGAGAAACCAGATTGATATTCCGACAATGAGACCGTTCTCCTCAGCAACATGGCAGTAGGCAACGGGATTTTCTCCAAAGATCGTCTCTTCTATTTGTTCAAGAGTTGCTTTGGCTTCAAGTGGAGCCTTTTCATATTCAGCTAAATCCTTGATCAGCTGATGAATACGTGGGGCATCCTCTTGGCGGGCATAACGGATCATTATTGAAGTGTATGGGAATCACGGGATGCTAGATACTTTCTGATTAGTGTCCTATCCTTGAGGAACTATGTTGGATAACCATAAAGAACCAGAACTAGGCCTACTTCGCACAGAACAAGTAGATGCCAAGTTTCAGATGCTTGATGTGATGACTGTTTCAGAGTTATTGCAAGCGATGAATGAAAGCGATTCTGAAGTTCCTAAGGCGGTTAATCTAGTACTTCCAAAAATTGAAAAAGCCATCGATGGTGTTGTTGATCGGATGCTTCAAGGTGGTCGTCTCATTTACTTGGGTGCTGGAACCTCTGGTCGACTTGGCGTTTTAGATGCCGCTGAGTGTGGTCCAACTTTTTCAGTCTCTACAGATCAGGTGGTTGCATATATTGCGGGTGGAGATTCCGCGCTAAGAAGCCCTGCTGAAGGTGCTGAAGATAAACCAGAGCTCGGTGCTGCTGACATGAGAAGCGCTAACGTCTCTCAACTTGATGTCGTAGTTGGAATTGCTGCAAGTGGACGTACTCCGTATGTAATGGGTGGATTAAGTTATGCGAAAAGCGTTGGAGCTTTAACAATTGCGATCACATGCAATCCAAACTCCGAAGCTGGCAAGATTAGTGATCATGCTTTAGATGTTGATTCAGGACCCGAACTACTTGCTGGTTCTACACGATTGAAATCTGGAACAGCACAAAAAATGGTGTTGAACATGATCTCAACCATTTCTATGGTCCGACTTGGAAAAACATTTGGAAATTTGATGGTCGATCTTCAAATAAGTAATGAAAAACTTCAAGATCGAGCTGTCCGAATTATTGAAAAAGCAACTGGGGCGTCCAAGAAGGAGTCGACCGATGCACTAAAGGCATCTGGTCATGAAGTTAAAGTGGCGATTCTCATGTTATTGCTCAATCTTGACGCGGATGCAGCGCGTGCACGACTTCATGCCTCCTCAAACCGCATTAGAGAAGCGCTAACAGAATCTTAATTATCAAGAAACGTTATTAAATAATGGTTTCTGAGTATGTAGTGAGATTGATTCACTAAAAGCCTTCTCTCTAGGTGCTTGACGGCGAGCCCAATACACAGCATGATTTTTCATGAGTGAGGCGAGGCTGTGAAAGAAATTTTCATGTTGCCAAGTCCGAATTACTGATGTGTTCAAATTGAATTCATCATTTAGGTAAGGAGCAACACAGTGATTAGAAAAAAGAGGTTTCTAGTTGGCGGAGTAGCCATTGCATTAATGGCCGGCACTCTCGTCACTACTCCAGCAAAAGCAGCAAGTTCTGATCTTGTTATCGGATCGGTTCTTGATATCGATAAGTTAGATCCACACACATCAACTAACTTTGCAACAGTCCGCGCACTTGGTTTGGTGTACTCAAGCTTGGTTGAAGTTGGTCCAGGTAATAAGTTGAAGACCGGTTTAGCATCATCATGGTCATTCAATTCTGCAGGTACACAGCTAAAGCTAGTTTTACGTCAAGGCGTTAAGTTCCATGACGGTTCAACTTTTGATGCTGTCGATGCGAAAGCAAGTATCGAAAGAATTCTGGACACAAAGACTGGTGCTGCTGGACGCGCTAACCTGACAACAATCACAAGCATGGTTGCATCAGGTCGTTCACTCACTTTGAATCTCTCTGTGCCTAACGTGCCTATCCTTGCTGCACTTGATGGCGTAAATATGGCGATGCTTTCAGCAGATGATATTGCGGCTGGAAAAGTCGGTGGAAGCAATAAGCCAAACGGAACAGGTCCTTACAAGTTTGTGTCATGGGAAGCTACTCAGTCAGTGAAGTTTGTATCTAATCCAGATTATTGGATGGGTGCACCAAAGATTTCAAATGTGACTATTCGAGTAATTCCAAATGAGTCATCAATCTTGTCTGCAATGAATGCAGGAACAATTCAGTTCGGTATCGTGACAGATCCTTTGATCGCAAAGCAGATCAACCAGAAGTCACTCAAGCTGTTCAAGGTTCCTGCACTTGCATACTACGCACTTCAGTTAAACACGAAGGTAGCGCCGCTTAATGATAAGAACGTGCGCCTGGCTATCCAGTGTTCAATTGATCGTCCAGAAATGATTAAGACATCAATGTTGGGTGAAGGTGCTGTCACAGGCCCAATCACAAGCCCTGCATACAAGTCAGACATCAATGCGCGTCCATGTCCAAAGGTTGATATTGCAAAGGCTAAGGAGTATCTAGCTGAAGCAGGTAAGGCTAATGGAGTTACATTCAAGGCGCTTGTCACAAGTAATGGCTGGGCAACATCAGTTGCAATGGCTCAGAACCTGAAGGCTCAGCTTGCACGCGCTGGAATCACAATGGATCTAGATATTGTTGATCAAGCAACATATGTTCCACGTTGGCTAGCAGCTGATTTCACAGCGACACTTGCAAACAACGGTGGTCGCATTGATCCAGACACTATGTACACCCGTTACTTCACATCTACAGGAAACTTGAACAAGGTTGCAACGTATTCATCAGCAACTCTTGATGCTAATTTCTTGAAGGGTAAGTCAAGCGGAAAGACAGCAATTCGAACAGCTGCCTACACAGCAATCTCAAAAGAGCTAGAGGACAACGCTGTTTGGGTTTGGCTTGCAACACCATATGAGTACCGCGTCGCAACTAAGGACCTCAAGGGCTTCGTAGCTCTTGCCACAGGTTCGTTGTTGCCGCTTCGCTCAGCTTCACTCGGTTAATAAAATCTAGTGCAGCGCACGAAGTAATGTTCGTGCGCTGCACTATTTTAATTCCATCAAACTAACGTCAGGAGTTCACTAAATGCGGCTGGCTAGAACCTCCGGATTCGCTGCCCGATTACTTAGTGTTCTGATTACACTTTTTGGCATCTCCGTATTCATATTTATCGTTCTGCGCGTAATCCCTGGAGATACGATCACTGGCTCTCTCGGAATTGAGACCGGTGTTTTAACGCCAGAGCAGATCGATGATTTAAAGCGCTACTACGGCATAGATAAGCCATTGATTTTGCAGTACTTCTCTTGGATAACCTCATTCTTAAGCGGGGATTTGGGCTTTGCCTACTCGACTGGAGTTTCGGTACTGACTCTGACCGCCTCAGCGCTTCCGGTGACAATTGAGCTCGCTCTCTTCGGAACCATCTCAGGCGTCATTATGGGAATTGCAATTGGAATGTTTAGCGCCAAGAAGCCTGGAAGCACGCGAGATTTTCTCGGTCAATTATTTGGGCTCCTTGCATTGGCGATACCTGGTTTCGTTTTAAGTACCGCAATCGTCACAATCATGGCTAATAAGTTTGGATACTTTCCAAATGGCTATGAGTACATGACCCCTTGGGAAGATCTTTGGATGAATCTTCAACAAATGTTGTTCCCATCAATTGTTTTGGGAATTGCTGTAGCTGCTCCAGTTATGCGAACGACACGATCAGCGTTACTAGAGACAGTCGATAAAGATTTCATTCGGACCGCTTTTGGTAAAGGCCTTAAGAGCAGAACCGTCCAGTTCCGACATGTATTAAGAAACTCAATGATTCCGATCGTGACAATGACAGGAATTCAATTCGGTTACTTATTAGGCGGGGCAGTTATCGTTGAAAAAATATTTGCTCTGCCCGGTATGGGTCGCCAAATTCTCGATGCGATCAACAAGCGCGAGTATGCAACAGTTCAGAGTAGCGTGATGATTTTTGCTATCTTGTTTGTAACGATCAACTTAGTCACCGATTTAATTTATCGCCGAATAGATCCGAGAATTAAATGAAGAGTAAATCGAAGGATAAAAACTGGATCCACTATTACTTTAAGAGCACAAGTGGTGTAGTCGGAGCTGTTCTAGTTCTCATAATGATCATAATTTCTATTTGTGCGGCTTTTGGATGGACGACGCATGATCCTTTGGCTCAAAATCCAATGGATGCATTACAGCCGCCATCATCTACTTATTGGTTTGGTACAGATCAATTTGGTAGAGATGTATTTTCTCGTGCCATGGATGGCATGAGACGCTCTATGACCGTTTCAATTGTTGCCGTTGGAATCGCGGGCTTTGTAGGGGTTTTTCTGGGCGTTTTGGGCGGCTATTTAGGAAAGTGGTTAGATGGTTTTGTAGTTCGTTTGAGCGATGTAATTTTTGCTTTCCCTGCAATCCTGTTAGCCCTTGCTATCGTCAATAGCCTAGGAAACTCTTGGATTGATACCTCACTGGCTATTGCGATTGTTTATACGCCAATATTTATTCGAGTTGCCAGAGGTCCAGTTCTAACCATCAAGGAACTTGATTATGTGAAATCTGTTCGAGTTCTAGGATTTTCTTCGCCACGAATTCTTATTAGCCATGTTCTTCCCAATGTATTAGCACCAATTCTTGTTCAAATTGCGTTGTCTATGTCATGGGCAATTTTGACGGAATCAGGTTTGAGCTTCTTGGGATTAGGAACTCAGCCGCCTGATGCATCACTAGGCTTAATGGTGTCAGAGGCACAACCGATGGCGGCCTTTGCTTGGTGGACCCTCGTCGCACCATCAGTCTTTATCACGCTGGTCGTCGTAGGTTTGAACTTAGTTGGAGATGGATTAAGAGACTCCCTCGATCCTGCTAGGAGGCAGTCATGATTAAGCCACTTATTGAAGTTAAGAATCTTCGTATTGAGACCGCTGAAGATTCAAGAACCTTAGTGAACGACATTTCATTTGAAGTCTTTCCAGGTGAAGCTGTAGGTGTTGTTGGAGAAAGTGGATCCGGAAAGACATTGACCGCACTATCAATTCTTGGCCTGCTTCCACGTGGAGTTGTTGCACGCTCTGGTGAAATAAATTACTCCGATTCAAATTTATTAACCTCCTCTGAAGAGCATCGACGCTCAATCAGAGGTAATCAGATTTCAATGATTTATCAAGATCCAATGACCGCGCTCAACCCCGTCATGAAACTAGGTAAGCAGCTCTCTGAAGTTCTTGAGGCGCATGACCTGCTCAATGATGAAGCCCCACAAAGGGTCTTTAATGCCTTCAAAGAGGTAGGAATTCCAGAGCCGGATAGAGCTCTAGTGAGTTATCCGCATGAGTTTTCGGGTGGAATGCGTCAAAGAGTCATGATCGCTATGGCTCTGATACTTTCACCAAAGCTGCTTATTGCTGATGAACCAACGACCGCACTTGATGTGACGATCCAGCAACAAATTCTTGCCTTGGTTTCTGAGCAACGTCGCAAAAGCGGTATGTCCATGCTCTGGATTACACATGACCTTGGTGTGGTTGCCAATCTGGTCGATAGAGTGATTGTGATGTATGCAGGACGAATCGTCGAAGTCGGCACCGTCAAAGAGATTTTCACAAATCCGCAGCATCCTTATACTCACGGACTTCTTGCTTCTTTACCTAAATCAGATGTAAAGAGTCGCGAAAGGTTAATGGCGATTCCTGGCGTGCCACCTAAACCTTGGATGGTAGAAAACTCCTGTGCATTTAGCCCTCGTTGTGGAAGAGCAACTACTGAATGCTTTAATCAAACTCCAACACTGAAGACCAACCAATTCACGAGTGCTGCTTGTTTTCATGAGATTGGAAAATCCTAATGAGTCTCAAAATAGATAATGTTGGAAAAAAATATGAGATTAGGTCAAGCAAGGCCTCAATCAACGCGCTCAATGGTGTTTCGATTAATCTTGAAGTTGGACAGACTTTAGGAATTGTTGGCGAAAGTGGTTGCGGAAAATCAACACTTGCTCGGTTGATAGTTGGCCTTGAAACCCCAACAACTGGTGAAATCACTTGGAGTCAAAACCACATCGGTAACAAAGCCGCGGGTAAGTGGCGCAGCCACCATTCAAATATTCAATTGGTTTTCCAAGATCCATACTCATCCCTTAATCCTCGTCAAAAGATCGGGCAATGCATTACCGAAGTCATAAAAACCCACAAACTTCGGGCGGGCGAAGAGATTCAAAAGAGGGTGGATGAACTTCTTCTAGAAGTAGGCATTGCCCCTGATTTGCAACACAGGTATCCGCATCAACTATCTGGTGGACAACGACAAAGAGTAAGTATTGCAAGGGCTTTAGCTTCAGAACCCGACCTTCTTGTTTTGGATGAACCGGTTTCCGCATTGGATGTATCGGTACGAGCCGATGTAATGAACCTTCTATTCGACCTTAGAGAAAAGTTTGGCTTGACCTACATCTTTATTAGCCATGACTTGTCGATGGTTCGTCACATAAGTGATGTCATTGCAGTGATGTATCTTGGTAAAGTTGTGGAATACGGTCTCTGGTCAGATGTTCTTGATAATCCAAAGCACCCATACACGAAAGCTTTGATTGATGCGATGCCAGATCATGAAAATGTTGGGGAAACCAAGTTTGAGAAAGCTCTCATGGGTGAAGTTCCAGATCCTGCGAACATGCCCAGCGGATGTGCATTCCATCTTCGATGCCCAATCGCAACTCCTAATTGCAAAGTGCAAACTCCTGAACTTCTTAAGGTTAATGATGTTCACACGGTTGCATGTACGGAGGTTGAGTTGTGAAAATTCTTGGAATGATGTCAGGTACTTCATTTGACGGAATAGATTCAGCGCTGTGTGAGTTTAAGGTTGTCGATAGTGAGATTCAGATCAAGCTATTGCATTTTGAATCTAAAAATTATGATTCTGATGTCAGAGATAAAATCGTTGCTGCAATGCCGCCATTGACTACATCAATGTTAGATGTATGTGTACTAGATACCTTGATCGGACAAAGCTTCACCGCAGCAGCCAAGAGCGCTATTGCAAATAGCAAGATGCAGCCTGATCTAATTGTTTCTCACGGTCAAACATTGTTTCATTGGATTGATGAAGCAAGTAAAGCGCGCGGAACCCTTCAGTTGGGCGAGGCGAGCTGGATTGCTGAAGGCACCGGAGTCCAAGTACTCTCCAATATTCGCTCTAGAGATGTAGCTGCTGGCGGACAGGGAGCGCCGCTTGTTAGCGTTCTGGACCAGCTCTTGCTTTCAGATAGCCAAACAGCCCAGGGAGCCCTTAATTTAGGGGGAATTTCAAACATAACTGTTACTTCACAGTCGATGAAACCGATTGCGTATGACATAGGACCTGCGAATGGTCTTATGGATGCTGCGATTGATGCCTACTCATCGGGGGCAACAACTTTTGATAAGGATGGTCAACTCGCGGCCAAGGGCGTGGTCAATCAAGTGCAATTGGCACAGTTGCTGGAACACCCTTATTACAAGCTGCAAGCTCCAAAGTCGACAGGTAAGGAGATTTTTCACCTACCTTACATTCTGGAGGTTTTTGGGCCAATCGCCAATTGGGTAATCGAAGATGTAATGGCAACACTGTTAGAACTAACAGTTGAAACAGTTGCTCTAGAGGTAGAAAAGTTCCAGTTAAGTTCCTTGTACGTTGCGGGAGGCGGAGCAGCTAATACCCAACTGATGAAGAGAATGCAAGAGAGACTATCAAACTGCAGGATTCTGAGTATCTCTGAACTTGGAATCTCAACTCAATCCAAGGAAGCAATAGCTTTTGCGCTTATTGGGTTTTTATCTTTGCACGGTTTAGCAGGGCAGATCCCTAGTTGTACCGGTGCTTCAGGAGAAAGAATCCTAGGTTCGCTGACACCAGGCGCAGGCGCTTTTATTGTTCCTCAGGCTATTGCGACTATGCCAAAGAGAGTCAAGATTTTAAAGTGATCTGCGGATTTAACATTTCGATCTCTAAAGCATTCCACTCAGGCGTCGTTCTATTTTCGCCGGTAGCAACGAATCCATATTTTGCGTAAAGAGATTTTGCAATCTTGTTCTCATTAAAAACCCACAGCGTCATCTCATTGAAGCCTTGGCTACTGTTTTCCTCAATCGCCGCTTCCAATAAAGTTTTTCCATATCCCATTCCTGCGAAATCCGGAGAGATATATAGAGAAAAGAGATGTCCGCGCAGTGGGTCTTTTGGATCATGTCCTACCCGGAATAATCCAATCAGCACCTCATTTTCTATTGCCAGGACAGTCTTTCGTTCAAGATTAGAAGTTAGCGCCCTCTTCCAAAGCTCTATTGCGGCTTCTGGGGTCATTGCTTCTCGAGTTTCTTGGCTCAAAACATCGACATATGAGATTGTCCAACACTTTAAAAACAAATTAGCGATGTCCGGAAGATCCGATGTACGGGCTAATCTCAATTCCATGCCTAGCAGGTTACTACATTCCGGAGGCTCTGATGCTTGAAGTAGCAGCTGTAGAGCTTTCTACCTACCAGATTCAATTAAAGAGTCGTTTTCAGACCGCTTTGCGATCGATAGATAACTTTGATGTTTTTAAGTTAAGGGTTGAATTATCCAGCGGCATAGAGTTATTGGGGGAGGTGGTTGCTACTCCAGCCATTACTGGCATTACTGCAGAAGTTTTGATGCATGATGTTAATAAATTTGTCATTCCCATATTCAAGAACACAGCAATAGATGATCAAAGGGCTTTTTACCAATCTCTAGTATCAGCACTTCCTTTCAACCCCACTGCAAGAGCCTTAGGCGATTTAACACTTCAGTCTTTAAACTCGTCAGACCATAACTACAAAATTAAGACCGATGTGACAATTCCAATCTGCGAGATTGATTCAATAGAGCGGATTGTTGAAGAGAGAGTCCTCAATGGCTTCACAGCCTTTAAGATCAAGCTGGGCGAAGATGTGCTTGAAAGCAATATTGAGAAGATGAAGACTCTTGTGGATCTTGTGCCGGATGGAAGCATTCTTAGGGTTGATCCGAATCAATCTTGGAACGTGGATTACTCCTTGAAGTTCTTAGAGTCCGTTGATTCACTGGGAATAAGGATTCAATATCTAGAACAACCCATTCACAGAAATGATTTTGAAGGTTTGTCTCTACTTCGCAGAAGCTCAACAACGGAGATAATGGCTGATGAATCATGCTTCAATCTGACAGATCTTCAGCGCATCATTGAGATCAAGGCTGCAGATTGGGTAAACATCAAGATTTTGAAGGCAGGCGGCGTAACTCCAGCCGAAGAGATGGCGAAAATTGCCTTGGACAACGGTTTAAAGCTCTCCTTTGGATGCATGATTGAAAGCCCCTCTGGAGTCCGGGCGGCGATGGAATTGGCCCACCGTTACGCGAAGGATGAGACTCATGATTTAGATGCCGCCTGGTGGTACCTTCAAGAGAATTTAAGGTATGAGGGCGGTGAGGTGCGATGAAAAGTTGGGGCACGGTAGCTATTAGTGGTTTTGATAGCCAGCCAGAACAATCCTTCGAGGGGTATCGAAGAAGTTTTGACTGTGATGCTCCGCAGAAGATGGATTTTCACACTCAGTTTGATGTGGCATCTCTAACCAAAATTATTTTCACCACAAATATGGTCATGAAGTCTGTGGATCGAGGACTTCTAAAAGTTGATGATCTAGTTCAGAAATATCTTCCTGCTTGGGCGACTACTGACAAAGGCGTGATCACAATTCGCGATCTGTTGGAACATCAATCTGGTTTGCAGCCTTGGCTACCACTCTATGTGAGGTCTCAATCTTCAAAGGATGCTTTTGAAGTTATCGCTCAATCTCAATTAGCGTGTAAGCCAAGAGAAAAACGAATTTATTCTGATTTGGGCTTTATTGTGTTAGGCCAGATTCTATCTACAATCTATACATCCAGTTTAGTCGAGATTTATGAAGAGAACTTGAAGAGTGAATTACATCTGAAGAGAACTCAGTTCTCAAATCCAGCTGATTCAAAAAATATTGCCGCTACATCATTCGGTGATTCTTACGAGATGAACATGATTTCAACCGGAGTTCCATACAAAGTATCAGAGCAATTAAGCGAGTTTAGTAATTGGCGCAACCATGTGCTTGAAGGCGAAATTAATGATGGAAATGCCTATCACCTGTTTAAAGGCACATCTTCCCACGCGGGGCTATTCTCAGATGCATCTGATTTGTTTAATTTGACTCGCATTTATCTTGATGCATTTAATGAAGATGGTGTCTTTAAATCCAAGACACTTCGAGCATTCTTAGCCCTCAGCTCTGACCCTATGCAATGCATGGGTTTTAGAACGTGGCCGATCACTACAAGAGATGGCGTAGTCACTGTTTATGGGCACACAGGTTTCACGGGTGTTGCTTTCGGATTTTCCCCAGAATTGAATTTCTCAGCGGTAATGCTGACCAACAGATTACATACGACTACAGAATTCATTAAGACTGATGATATGTGGATCCCTTTTCTCGAAAGCTCATTGTCAAAAAGACGGTAGAGAGTGCAGCTGCAGTCGCGGCACCAAGAAGGACATCTTTGGATTGAGAGCCCAACACAATTTGAGAAAGTGTGGGAATCAATACGCCCCCTAGTGATCCAATAAGAACAAACAGGGTTGAACTCTTCACCGCCAAGGCTTCTTCATATTGACTAACGGCTTGTCCGATAATGAATCCATAGCAAGGTCCTGCAAAGAATATGGCAATTACCAATGTAAGCAAGAAGATCACTCTTGGAGCAGCTTGACTAATTTGAGATAATAAAAGTAATGAGGATGAAAGACCGAGTGACCAAAGTATCGAAACAGATTTGGCTGACAGTTTTTTGGAGCTAGCAATCGTCCCGACAACTCGCCCAAAGGTCATTCCAACCCAAAAAATTGATGTGCCCAAAGGTGCGCTAGTTAGATTTTCAGTTATGTTCTCAGAGAATAAAACTGCTGACCATCCAGCCAGAATTGTTTCAGCTCCTACGTAAAAGGTAGTAGCGAAAATCAGGAGATAAACCTTCTTATTGGCTATTTTTATGACTAAGAAGGATTTTCCGTGAGGTTGAATCTGTTCAGTGCGGAAAGTCAGAAACAAATAGAGTGATATTAAAGCGATGAATAGATTGATCACAATTGAAGCGCTCAAAATATCAAATGCAATGATTCCTAATGGAGTCAGAAAAGCTGCCGCTGCTAAGTAGATTCCAAGTCGCGTCAGCAAATTACCTACATTCTCTGATTGGACACGGGCAATTGAAGTAATCAATACCTCTAATTGTCCAAATCCCAGACCAAGCACCAGAGAAGAAATAATGAAAAGTTGTTGTGTATCAAGAAAACCGATTCCCAAAACACCAAGGGTTTGCAGTGCGATGCCAAAACGCACATGGTTGGTGGTCGTCAGGGTTTGACTAATCATCGGAGTTATTGCAATGCCGAGGAACAGACCTAAAAATAAAGCCGGAATACCAGGCATTAATGCTCCCAAGGCAACCTCTAATTGATTGGCCCGCATTGGGATGGTGGCCGGAAGTGAGGCGGAGGCAGCGCCCATAACTGCAAAAACAGCCCCTAATTGAGCCCTTTGCTTCATCAGAAAAGATTAATGCAATCGTTGTATTTCACCCCTTGACGCAGGGGGTGTTTGGCATTATTTTTCATGAAGTTTCATAACCGCTGAAGTTTTTTTTCGTACCAGGAGGAAGGTGTCTGTGAAAAAAGCCATCAACTCTGCGAACAATAATAACTTTAGTGATCTCATAGGCGAGATCAGAAATAGTTTTGATTCATTTCACGCCAGCGAAGCTCTTATCGCAAGCTGCGTAATCGCCGATCCAGTGCGAGTATCAAAGATGAATATTTCACAAATAGCTACTTTCTCTAATACATCCGTTGCCTCCGTTGTTAGATTTAGCAAAGCAATTGGATATAAGGGTTACCCAGAGTTTCGCATGGCATTAGTAAGTGAAGTTAGTCGTCTAGGAATCAGTGATTCATCTCTTTCCGAGCTTGATAGCGGCATAACAACTGATGATTCAATAGAAGAAATTATCAAGAAGATTGCCTTGGCCGATTCACGAGCCATTCAAACCACGGCTGAACGTTTAGATGTAAAGAGCTTTAAAAGTGTTGTAGATGCTTGGGATCGAGCATCGAACATTGGGATTTTTGGTTTAGCTTCAAGTGGCTATGTCGCCATGGATTTACAGTTGAAGTTGAATCGCCAAGCAAAGAACGCTGTCGCATGGAGAGATGCTCACACAGCATTGACTTCTGTATCTCTCTTGAAACCAGGCGACTGCTTAGTAGCCATAAGCCATAGTGGTACCACGCTTGATGTCGTTGAAGTAATTGAAGAGTTCAAGGCGCGAGGCATAACTATCGTCTTGATAACTAACGCCATTCGAAGCACAGCTACTGCACTCGCAGATATCGTTCTGCACACATCCGCTCGGGAAACTACCTTCCGAAGTGGTGCTACATCGAGCCGTATCGCTCAATTAACGGTAGTTGACTGTCTTTGCGTTGCATTGGCGCAAAGAAACTGGAGTGGAACTAAGTCCGCTCTGGATCAATCCAGAACGGCCGTGGGAAGCCGCTCCGGTAAAAAGATAGAGGATGCTCAGGCAATCGCTCTATCACCAACCAAGTCCCGCACACGAGGAGGAAAATAGTGAAAAAAGCATCTCGCCGCTTACGCGGCTTGGTTGCAGCAGCCTTTGCCGTTTCATCAATAGCAGTACCGGCATTTTCTGCACTTCCAGCAAATGCAGCGACCGAACTTACGTTCTGGAGCTGGCGCACAGAAGATAAGGCTTTCTACGAGAGTCAGATCAAAATATTTGAAGCTAAGAACCCAGGAATTGAAGTTAAGTTCACTCCGTATCTAAATACTGAGTACAACGCAATTGTTTCAACTGCTCTTACTGCAGGAAAGGGTCCAGACATTATCCAGATGCGTCCTTATGGAGCGATGTCAAACCTTTCCGATGCAGGTAACTTCATGCCTTTGACAGTTAAAGATGTTCCAGCGCTAGGAAAGCTACAGGCTGGAATCTTGGCTGGTGCTCAGGGATACAAGGATAAGAAGCAGTACGGATACCCATACGCAATCTCTGCAATGGGAATTTTCTACAATCCAGAGATTCTGCAGCGCGCAGGCGTGAAGGCGATTCCAACTAACTGGGATCAGTTGATGATCGCATTCAAGAAGGTAAAGGCGATCGGCGTACTTCCATTGGGAAATGCTGGCGGAAATGGACCTGCTCTTGAGCAACTCCACGCAACCGTTGGTCCAACTTTCTATGGTGGAACACAGTTCTTCAACGATGTAGTTGCTGGAAAGAAGACTTTCAACGACAAGGCATATGTTGCAAGCCTCAAGGCTGTTAAGGATCTAGCTGCATACATGCCAGCTGGCTACGAAGGTATTGATTACAACACCGCTCGTGGACTCTTTGCTAATGAAAAGGCTGCCTTCTACATCGGTGGAAACTATGAGCTCGGATACTTCCGTGGCCTAAATCCTTCACTCCAAGTTGGATGGACACCACCTGTTGCTAAGGTAACTGGAGCACCTAAGTATGTTTCTACTTGGGCAGACGGCGCTTATGCAATCAATGCAAAGACAGCTAACAAAGCTGCATCACTCAAGTTCCTGAACTTCCTTGCATCTAAGGATTTTGGTCAGGCGCTTGTTGATGAGATTGCATTCATTCCAACAGCACCATTCGTAAAGATCACCGATCCTGTAGTTAAGGCGATCAACAAGGGCCGTTCAACTCTAGGAACACCATTCCTAAACGTTGTCGGATTCCGTTACGAGACACCAACTAGCTCCAACATTCTTCAGCCTGGATTCCAGAAGCTGATTACAGGAGCAATCACGCCAGAACAGCTAGCAGCCGACGTTCAGACTGCTGTTGCATCTTGGTACGCACCACAAAAGGGTAAGAACTAAACCAAAGGCATTGGGCGCAGAGACAAACTCTGCGCCCAATGCATTTTTACGAGGAGATCTAAGTGGCCGTTAGCGGTTTAAAAAACGAACAGCGTAAGTACATAGCTATTTTGTTAACCCCTGCCATTTTAACAATTCTAGTTTTCACTACAGTTCCAGCACTTACCACTCTCAGCTATGCCTTTTTTAAGTGGGAAGGCTTCCAGCGAGGCGGCTTCGCAGGCTTTGAGAATTTCCAGCGCTTGTTTGAATATCCCTTTAAAGATCAACTCTTTATGGCTTTACGTCATAACACCTTGGTCTTTATCGCAATCATGATTCTGCAAACATCGCTCGGATTACTAATCGCATACTCGCTCTTTAGAATGACTCGAGGTCAAAGATTTTTTAGAACTGTGACTTTTCTACCAGTGATTTTCTCACTCGTGGTTGTTGGATATATGTGGCAAGTCTTGCTCGACCCTTATTACGGTCCGATCAATATGATAATTAATGACTTGGGATTTGAGACCTTAGCGAAGCCATGGCTGGGAAGTACAAGTACGGCCTTACCAACTCTAGTTTTCATCAATCTGTGGCGATGGGTCGGCTTTCCAGCAATCATTTTCCTAGCAGGATTGAACGCCATTAATCAGGAGTATCTTGAAGCTGCACGTATTGATGGTGCGTCCGAAGGACAAATTTTTAGAAAAATTATGTTCCCCTTACTTGCACCATCAATGACAATTATTTCGATTTTGACTTTCATAGGTGCATTTGAATGGTTTGATCTTCCATTTGTGCTTGGTGGTTCCAATGGAAACCCTGCAGGTGCCACCGACACTTTAGCTCTTATGTTTTATCGGCTTTCATTTGGCTCTGTGGATTCAAACGCAAATGAAGTCGGAGTAGGTTCAGCTCTAGGAGTTATCATTTTTCTAATTGTTGGTGCAGGTGCATCATTTGGACAGCACTTCCTACGCAAGCGTGAGGTGGAGCAATGATAGGCATTCTTACATCCAAGATATTTTTTAGATCCGTATTGATAATTAACAGTTTTATGGTTTTGCTGCCTGTTTTTTTCTTATTCAACTCTGCCTTGCGCGAAACAAATAGTTTTGCATCCAACCCATTTTCACTTGCCCGAGATCCTCATTGGGAAAACTTTAGCCAAGTGTGGTCAGATGGAGCCTTTGCAACCTACCTGAAGAACTCTCTAATCGTCACGGGAGGTTCCTTAGTAGTCATTCTTATCTGCGCCTTAGGTGCAGGTTTTATCCTTGGGCGCTATCAATTCAAGGGCAGCGCAATCATTTTTGGATTCATCCTCACCGGAATGTTAATTCCAGCAAAGTTAGCGATTCTTCCTTTGTTTATTCAACTTAAGTGGATGAACTTATTAGATTCGCACATAGGGCTTATTCTGGTTTACGCTTCAGGGGCATTGCCTGCCGCCGTGTTTATCATGAGCGGATTCTTTAGATCTCTTCCATCTGATTTGGATAATGCAGCGAGAATTGATGGAGCATCTGAGTTCCAGCTGCTCACACGCGTGTTAGTTCCTTTAGTTAGACCTGGCATGGCGATCGTGGCCATTTATTCAGCGATTCCAATCTGGAATGACTTCTTCCTTCCCTTGGTTTTCTTGCAAAGTCCAGAGAATAAGACAATCATGCAAGGATTGACCGTGTTCTTCGGTCAGTACGCTTCACAATGGGGCGTCTTGTTTGCAGGTCTAACATTGGCAGCGCTACCTTTGATTGTTCTGTATTTAATTTTGTCCGAGCAATTTATAAAGGGATTAACCGCTGGCGCTGTGAAAGGTTAGGGAATGTACTTTCTAGGCATTGATGCAGGGGCAACAGCTACTCAGTGGGCTTTGATCAATCAGAGCGGGGTAGTTGACTCGGGTACCTCCGCAGCGATGGATGGACATCTTTATCGATCCAGCTCGAAAGAGAGGATGGATCAAGTACTTAAAGAGATTGCTGTTCAAATTAAGGACAAGGAAATTTCTGGCGTTTATATGGGAATAACAGGAGTCACCAACGATGGCTCAATTGAAGCTCTCGCGGCTACTGTTTTAGCTGCACCAATTAAGGTTGTTTCAGATATCGAACTTGCATACAGAGCAAATCTCGCGGACGGTGAAGGAATTCTCTTATACGCAGGGACTGGATCCGTGGCATTCGCAATCGATCAACAAGCCAAGAGCCATCAAATAGGTGGTTGGGGTTACCTTTTAGGGGATGAGGGTGCAGGATATTGGATCGGCAAAGAGGCGATACGGCACTCAATGTTTGATATTGAAATGAACAAGCAATCGCTGCCAGGATCTCTAACCTCAGAAGTATTGGATGTCATTGGTGGGCGAGATTGGAGTTCGGTGAAATCCTTTGTCTACTCACAAGAACGTTCTGTGATTGCCTCGCTCAGTCAATTAGTTGATTCATTGGCAGAAGCAGGAGATGAGGATGCATCTCGAATCTTGAAGAAAGCTGCTGGACACCTCGCTTATTTGGTTACAAGGATGGATCAATCTCTCAAAAGTACATCACTGCCGGTGAAGTTTACGGGTGGAATCAGCAAGTCAGTCACTTTATCCAATGAGCTAAACCGAATTTTACCCAAGCGAATTTCTAGTGGAACATTAAATATCGCAGTTCGCGCAGCGGAACTCGCTCGTTAAGGTATTTTCTTACCTGGATTCAATATTCCTGATGGATCAAACAAAGCCTTTATGCCTCTTTGAAGTTCCAAGACATGTGATGAAGTTTCATTAGCTACTAAATCTCTCTTAATTGATCCAATCCCATGTTCACCACTAGCGGTTCCTCCAAGTGATTGTGCGATCTCGATAATCTCGGTGAACGCTTGTCGAGCTTTTTTCTCTCCCTCAAGATCTCCATGATCATGAACGATTGTTGGATGCATGTTTCCATCCCCTGCATGGCCAAAGATTCCAATTGTTAAATCATGCTGAGCGGCTAACTTTTCTACCTTCGCGACAAACTCAGCGATCTTTGTAACAGGCAAGGCAACATCATCCAATAGAGTCGCACCTAAGCGCTCTAAAGCCGGATATGCAAGCTTTCGAACTCTGATCAAATCAGCGGCATCGGCTGAGTCTGTTGAGAAGACACCATCAATCATTCCGTGGGATTCACAACTCTTGATTGCCGCATCACCTAATTCGAAGTTTTCATCTAGTTGCATGAGCAAAATTGAGCCGGCTACTTCAAAACCAAGCGGATGCCATGACTCAACCGCCTTGAGAGTTGTTTGGTCAATGATCTCCAACATAGATGGTCGAAACTTCAACAAATCTGTGGATGCAGCGGCGGCTTGAACGATACTTGGAAAAGTTGCAATTAATGTGGCTGGGGATTTTGGCCGTGGAACTAGGTTGAGCGTAATCTCTGTTACGACACCTAAAGTTCCTTCGGAACCAATAAAAATGTGCATCAGATCTAGAGTTGTAACAAACTTCTTGGTCGCCTTACCGAGCTCAATAACTTCACCAGATGACAGAACTACTGTGAGTGCCCGAACATGATGAGATGTCACACCGTACTTTACGCAACACATACCACCTGCATTTGTTGCAACATTTCCACCCAGGGTTGACCAATCTCTACTTGCTGGATCTGGAAGATAAGCAAGACCAAACTCTTTGACTGCTGAATCTAAATCTAAGTTGATTACACCCGCTTGAACGCGTGCGAACTGATTAGCTGGATCAATCTCTAAAATTGAGTTCATCTTTTCTAATGAGATGACGAGAGAGTCAGAATTCGCATTAGCTCCACCTGATAGGCCACTACCTGCGCCTCGAGTTACAACTGGGATTTTTCTCTCTGAACAAAAAGCTAAGGCTTTGGAGATTTCTTCAGTAGATCGTGCCAACAAAACCGCTTTGGCAGGTGAGGAGGGTGCAAATGGAGCTTGGTCTTTGGAGTATGAGGCGGTCACATCAGGATCTGTAATTAATGAAACCCCAAGTAATTTCTCAAGTTCTGCGACAAAGCTCATTGTGGAAGTCTATATCGATTACGAGGAAGTGCCTGAATTAGTTGGTCTGCAATCAGTGATTTAAGGGCTTTTTCAACCTGAGAATCATCGGCCCACATCTTCTTAATGGCTGATTCTGTCAGTGACTCATTGTCACGAAGTGCTTGAACGATAGTTCCTCGACATTGGCGGTCTGTTCCATCCCAATTCTGCGACTTTCTAACTAACTCTGTTTTTGGATAACCATTTTTCCGCCACTGGCATTGGCTGATGATTGGGCACAGTTCACATGTTGGATTCTTTGATGTGCACACTAACGCGCCAAGCTCCATTGTTGCAGCTGCCCATAGATGTGCGTTCTTGCTCGGAACCAATTCTAAGCGCCGCGCTTTTTCACGTGCTGTTGGTGCTGGCTTTGGATGTTCTTCACCATCAATTGCGCGAACAAGCAAACGTCTAATGTTCACATCCATAACCAAGGAACGCTGTTCAAATGCAAATGCAGCAATTGCCGCAGCGGTGTATTCACCAATTCCCGGTAGCAATTGAAGAGTCTCTTGATCTACCGGAACTTGGTTATTGAAATCTTCGGCGATGATTTGTGCGGCTGCATGTAGTCGAAGTGCTCGACGTGGATAACCTAAACGACCCCATGCAGTAATAACTTGTGCAGGTGTGGCTTTGGCTAAATCATCTGGTGTTGGCCAACGATCCATCCACTCAATCCATTTAGGTAATACACGATTAACTGGAGTTTGTTGCAACATGTACTCACTGACCATGACACCCCACGGTGTTGTGTCTCGCCAAGGAAGATCTCTTTTGTTTTTCTTAAACCAGGCAAGAATTGGTTTCTCTAACGAACTCATTCGCCGGTGATTTTTACCCGTTTGAGCGCGGCATCTAACCGTGAAACCTCAACGATCTCCATGCCATCGATCTTGGTATCTGAACCTGTTGGGACCAATGCGCGCTTAAAGCCAAGGCGGTAAGCCTCCTGAAGTCTGCGATTTACGCCGCTCACCTTTCGAATTTCACCAGCTAAGCCAACCTCACCAATTGCGACTAAATCCGCTGGCAGAGCTAAGCCTTTGGCAGCAGATGCCACAGCCAACGCCAGCGCTAAATCAGCGGCTGGTTCAGTCATTTTCATACCGCCAACTGTTGCTGCGTAGACATCTCGCCCACCCACACGAACATGCGCGCGTAGTTCTAGGACCGCCAAGGTCATCGACGTGCGTGCTGAATCCAAACCAGAGACAACTCGACGTGCATTTCCATAATCATTTTCTCTTCCAGCTGAAACCAAAGCTTGAATCTCGGCAAGAAGTGGTCGGCGACCTTCGAGCGTTACCGTTACACAGGTACCTGGAACAGGTTCGGCGTGACGAGAAGTAAACAAACCAGTTGGGTCCAGCACCGATTCGATTCCGGTGTCACTTAAATCAAAACAACCAACCTCATCAGATGCACCAAATCGATTTTTAATTGCACGAATCAAGCGAAGTCGAGAATGACGCTCTCCTTCAAATTGTAAAACAACATCAACGATATGTTCTAGCAAGCGAGGTCCTGCAATTGATCCATCTTTAGTTACATGTCCGACAAGTAGCAGAGTGATATCACGATCTTTACAAATTCGAATGAGCGCACCAGCCACTTCACGAACCTGAGTCACTCCACCAGGTGCACCATCTGCTGCAGAGCTTCCAATTGTTTGAACCGAGTCGATAATAAGCAGTTGTGGTTTAACGGCATCGATATGTGCAATTACGGCACCCAGGTCAGTTTCTGATGCTAAAAATAATTGGGGATCAACCGCTTTAATTCGCTCCGCACGTAACCGTACTTGCGATGCTGACTCTTCACCGCTTATATATAAAGCTGGAATTCCCTTTGATGCGGTTTGTGCAGCAACTGAAAGTAGTAGCGTTGATTTACCAACCCCTGGCTCTCCAGCAAGCAAAATCGCAGCTCCTGGTACTAATCCGCCGCCTAAAACTCGATCCAATTCAGTTACGCCGGTTGCACGAGCATGTGCTGCAGAAAGATCAACATCGCCTATGGGTGTTGCTTTAGCGGTTACATTTCCGGCCACTAAGGAAAGTTTCTTAGGCGCAGCAATCTCTTCGACAGAGCCCCACGCTTGGCATTCACCGCAGCGTCCTACCCATTTTTGGGATGTCCAACCACACTCTGTGCAGCGGAATGGATCTTTTTCAACCTTGGCCATGAGGTAACCCTATGACAAGGGGCTGACTATTTCTTCTGGGCAGCCAATGTCGCTGGATGTTGAATAATAAAAAGTGGAAGTGAGCGTGCTGCCGCATCACGGATATGTTCCATTCGAACATCACATAAGCGTGCCAACTCTGCATAGGCATCCTTGCCCATCAGTAGTTGTAGCTCATACTTGTTGGAGATATATACCGGCTCTGTTCCAACATGTGCATCGCTGTTACTTGTGCAGTACCAATCAAAATCATCTCCGCCATCGCCCCATGCAAGGCGCTCATACTCGCCGATTACCGTCACAGAGTATTCACGCTCGCCATATTCGCGTGTTTCAAAGCTACGGCGAAGCGGCAACTGCCAGCACACATCAGGCTTTGTATCTGCAAAATGCTTTCCATCACGTTGTGCAACATGGTGAAGGACACAACCAAATGATCCAGTGAAACCTTCTGCCTCGTAACCTTTACGGTTTAGGAAAATGCATCCATCATCGACGCGACGAGTCTTGCGCTCGCCATCCTCATCTTTTTCTGAGATTCGTAATGGCCCACCTGGTTTCTTTGGTCGAGCCTCACCGTAGTACTGCCACATATCTGGAGTTAGGTAAGCAGCAGCCTTCATGGTGCGCTCTTCATCATCCTCATCGGTGTACATCGCACCTTCGGTGCAACATCCTGAATTTGGCTGATTCTTAAAGACGCCTTGGCAACCATCGCCATAAATACAAGTCCAATAGGAAGTTAACCAAGTGAGATCGCACTTAAAGATTGTCTCGGCATCATTGGGATCAAAGAATTCAACCCAATCACGCGCAAATCCTGCTTTAACTTCTGACATAGTCGTAGAGCCTACAGGCATAAAGGCTAGACTTGATACATGAATCAGCAATCAAAGGTTGCAGTTATTGGTGCCGGTGTTATGGGTGAAGCCCTTATCTCTGCATTGATTTCATCAGGTGTTAATCCAAATCACATCACAATCTCTGAAAAGCGAGAAGAGCGAGCACAAGAGCTGATCACAAAGTATTCAATTAATGAAGCACCCTTAGCTATCAACGTTTCTGATGCCGATGCACTTTTGTTGGTTGTTAAGCCACAAGATATGGGGTCACTTCTTGAAGAGATCAAGAGCACGATTAATCCAAGCGCACTAGTTATTACCTTTGCAGCCGGTAAGACAATCTCATTTATCAGCAATGGCCTTGGAACCAGCAATCCAGTTGTACGAGTTATGCCAAACACACCAACTTTGGTGGGAGAAGGTATGGCAGCAGCTTCAATGGGTGTAGGTGTCACAGCTGCACACCATGACTTTGTGCTTGGTTTCCTTGGAGCAACAGGCAAAGTAATTGAAGTTGATGAAGGCTTACAGGATGCGGTCACAGCAACAAGCGGCTCAGGGCCGGCCTACTTTTTTGCATTTGTTGAAGCAATGGTTTCCGGTGCTAAAGAGCTTGGTCTTTCCGAGCAAGATGCAACCACATTAACTATTCAAACTATGGTCGGCGCGGCAAAGTTATTAGAAGAATCAGGTAAAAGTGCGACCACTTTACGTGAAAATGTAACAAGCCCCAACGGAACTACAGCGGCAGCTTTAGCCTCTTTTAACGACGACAAGTTGAACTCAATAGTTGCCAAGGCAATGAAGGCGGCCCGCGATCGTTCGCAGGAACTAGCGTGAAACGCTTACTTTCTTTTGCCTTAATCGCTTCATTTTTATGTGTGCCAACTGCTCAAGCAGCACCACAAAAGATCGCTGTCAAACCTATGCAGTTGCTAGCAACTCTAGGAACCCCTGAAGAAGTCAGTTCCGTAGTTGTCTCGGGTAAATCCATAATTGTTGTCGGGAGCAAAGCATCCAAAGCTTATGCAAGGGCGGTAGATACAACAGGGAAAGAGTTGTGGAATCTATCCTTAGATCAATCTCCTGTATCGATTGCAACCGCAGCAGCTGTAGATTCAGCCGGAGATATTTGGATCGCAGGTTCGACTCCACTTGCATTGGGTTTAGTTCCGCCAACACCATCTGCGACACCTATCAATCCTGATAACGCATCAGTACCAACACAGGTGACTAGCGGAAATCTTCAAGCGGTGACTATTTGGAAAATCACGGCAGCTGGGTTGCCAGTATTTACAAATACGATGCCAGCTAGTTCAGTGTTGTTTCCAACCGCGATTTCAGTTGATAAGAATGGTGCATCAATTGTTGGAATTATCGGTAGTAACAAAGGGAATGCAGGCTTCTTAATCAATACAGACCGAGCTGGAGTTTTTACCAAAATTCTACAAATTGGTTCAGTTTCGACAACCTTGGATGGGGTAGCCCGCCAAGCCGACGGAAGCTTCACGATTGCAGGATCGAGTAGTGAAACTTTGGCAGGCAAGAAAGTTGCAGGAATAACTGATGGCGTATTGATTAGAGTTTCAAAAAGTTTAAAGATTACAGCCGTGGTGCGTAGTTCTGCCGTAAAAGGTAAACGTATCTGGAATAGCATCTCTTCAACATTGTTATTGGGCGGCGAAGTCGTAGCTGCAGGTAAGACAGAAACTGCGGTAACAAAGTTCTCTTCTGCTTTTGTTCCAACATGGACATATCGATTTCCATCGACTGGGCCAGCAATCACAGTGGGATCAAGCTATTCGGCATTTATTTCGACAGGCTCGATACCTCAGTTGAATTGGAATCCGAAGGCACCAGCCCCGTTGATCCTGACCTTTGATTCAAAAGGAACCATCACAGCGGCTGATACCGGGCCAGTAGGGCAGAAGGAAGTGCTTGGGGTACTTCTTTCCAAGGAGTTGGGGCTCTTGGTGGTCACATCAAGCGCAGAAACGGTTTCGATTTTTACCCTGATTCCGCGGTAACCTAAACCCCCGCACACACAGTGCGAACATTAGAAATGAGAGCGTGACATATGGGTTCCGTAATTAAGAAGCGACGCAAGCGCATGGCGAAGAAGAAGCACAAGAAGCTTCTAAAGAAGACTCGCATTCAGCGCCGTAACGCTAAGTAATAAATTACGGTTTAAGAAGTGCAAGCTTTCCATTAATCGTGGCAAGCACATATCTAATTTTATTTACAGTCACCCAAGTGCTCTGAGTTGGTTCAGAGCCTTGGGTGCTGCTAATTATGCTGATTGCAGATTGATTAAGAGTTTTCTTGCTTGTATCCGGAGCACACAATCTTTCTTGGCAATTAAACACAATAACCTTCCCATCGGTTGCTAAAAATTCACCGGGGGTGCCAAAGCCTTCTGTTGTTAACTTGAATATCTTTGTCGAGTTGTTGAGGTATGTCCATCTAATTTGATTTGGTTTTGGAGTCGTGGCAGCAGAAGCAGCTAACCATGAGGCAAAGACTCCATTTGAAGTTCTAGACAAGGAGACATCAAAACCAAAAATCAACGCATCATCAGTTGAGATATCTAGAGTTTGATAGTTCCAACTATCGGGTTCGGTTGTAGTTCGAGATGCAATTCGAATCGCACCAGAAGTTATTTCTCTCTTTTGGTTGACCGATACCACTGAATCATAAGCTAGATAAGTTCGCACACCATCACTTATTGCACGCACATGGAAACCAACATCACCAGTTGTTCTGCCATCTGCCTTTCTATCTCCATCAACCAACTCGTAAGACCAAGGTTCACTTTTTACTTTTACCGCTCCAAGCAGTACACCCTGTGTCTCATCCCGATAAAAAACTTGTATTGATTTATCTGAAGCCACACAAGCGTTCGAGACGCTCACGTCGCTAGAGGTTCGAAACCGAGTTTGATCTTCGTAACTGTTTACAGATGTGCCATTTCCATCGACAGTCTCAAAAGTGAAAGTTGTGCCATTAAATGCCGCGTATCGCAAATCCTTTTCAACGAAGTCCACGTAGAAAATATGAAGAGTTTGCTTATTTCCATTCCCGTTGACGCAAAGACTAATTGGGCCTTCAATGGCGTGAGTTGTACGTCCGCCTGTACGACTCATTCCATCAACAGCAATTTTCTTCCATTTCTTGCCATCGAAAGTAGCTAACTTCAGATCGCCATTTTTTGAGTCGGTATAGGCGATCGCTGGTTTACCGTTAAATGTGGAACTTGCTACCGACTTGCCATCGGCGGCGCTATCTAGAGTTGTGCTTTTCCACGATGCCTGGGGGATTACTGACTTTGTATTAATTGGCGCAGAGACTCCCAATGAATTTCTTGCAGCCACACTAAATTGATAAGTAGATCCATTCTTCAGTCCAGTCATCAGCACAGGGCTAGAAAAACTCTTTTTCTCAACGCCAGTTTTCAAGTTCTTAACCAGATACTCAGTTATCTGCGCAGTCCTTAAATTTGCTGGAGGATCAAATGTAATGAGGGCTGCAGAGTCTGCAATAAGAGCTTGAGGATTGCGTGGTGAAAGCGGTAAGTCTGTTGCAATTCCGGCAGGTGGCTTATTTCGCATGTCTTCCATCATCGCCAAAAGCAAAGGTCCTGGCTCCTCGAACACTTCGCCTGGGTCGAGACTCGGTGTCATTAATGAATCAACACCAGAATTTGAGAAGGTCGCTTCATCAAGATGAGAAGTCGAAGAGCCTGATTCATAACGCGACGGTGTGTACATTCTTGGCTTTACACCGCCATTAGCTTTGATACCAAGAGGACCAGACCACACCAATGAAGTTGTCAAAGCGGTAGCGAGCTCCTTGGAAGGAGTCGGAAGATCTGCTAAACGTCGCTCATCAATTGTTTGTAGATATGCATCAAAAGGTGTTGGCTGATCCAAGCTTCCGACACCAAAGTATGGATCGTAAACATCATTAGACAAGAAACCTAATCCGTGACCAAGCTCATGTAAAAATACAGATTGCAGATCGTATTCAGTAGATGTAGGAACTCCATCTCCTCTTGAATTCCAAGGCGCAGAGGAATTAACTTGAATGAGTATCTCTGGATTGGCTTTGTCTAAATCTTTTCCTGCAAGTGAATTCGCTAACGCAGATGGGTACCACAGTGATGGATCAGGTGCGCCAGAAAAAGCAGAAAAGAAGCTGCCAGGACGGGCACTTCCTAATACACCCCATGAACTTGAACGCCCCCAAGATGCATCCACTGTTACAACTACTGAAGATTTAAAGTGAGCAGACCAAATATCAATCGAGGCTTGGACCTCTTTCTTAGCCCACTCAGGAAAATTGTTGTACTTAACTGCAAACTTCGATTTAACCTCGAGATTCTTGCTCTTGTTTGGAGCTGACTGAGGTGCAGTTGAATCAGTGCCTGCATAGATGTGTCCCCAATTGGTTGCAGGAATCTGTTTAAAGGTGAGCGCTGTTGAGGAAGGAGCAGTGAGTAATCCAAGAATGAGTGCGCTAGCAAGGGCTAAAGACCCCATTCTCTTATTGCGCATCATGGCCAAACGCTATCAGGGCTCACAGCGTGGTTTAAGGTCAGGGGTAGGAAATAACAGATCTCTCTGCAATTTAACAGGTAGAAAGGGCGAATTAATGACCATCGTGACTATTTATAGCCGAACTGGTTGCCATCTTTGCGAGGATGCTTTAAAGGTTTTAGAGTCCCTAAAAAATGAGTTGAATTTTGAAATTTCAGAAATATTCATTGATGGTGATGAAGAGTTACAAAGATTGTATGGAGAACAAATCCCTGTCACGCACATCGATGGAATTCACCACGATTATTGGCGCGTAGATCCAGAACGATTTAGATCTTCCCTTGAAAAACATCGTCAGCATCAATGATTTTGTAAGAGTAACCCTGTTCAGCTAAGAAACGCTGACGGTTTTGTGCAAAATCTTGATCGATAGTGTCCCGCGAGATTACCGAATAAAACTTTGCGCCACGACCGTCAGACTTTGGGCGCAAGATACGACCAAGACGTTGCGCTTCTTCTTGACGGCTACCAAAGGCGCCGGATACTTGAATTGCAATTGTTGCATCAGGTAGATCGATAGAAAAGTTCGCAACTTTAGAAACTACTAAACATTTAATTTCACCAGTTCGAAATTGATTAAAAAGTATCTCTCGCTCTTTGATAGGGGTTTCACCTTTAATTAGAGGAGCGCCTAAAACCTCTGATAAATCATCTAGCTGATCAATGTACTGACCAATAACTAAAACTTGATCCTCAGAATGTTTCTCAACTAGAGCTTCAACTACATCGCGCTTCGTCCGGGTTGTTGCACAGTTGCGATAGCGGTTTTCAGGCTCTGCGGTTGCATACGCCAAACGTTCTGTTTCGGTCAGATTGACTCGAACTTCGATGCATTCTGCAGGAGCGATATAACCCTGGGCTTCAATCTCTTTCCATGGAACATCAAAACGCTTGGGTCCAATTAGAGAGAAAACCTCGCCTTCCATGCCATCTTCGCGAACCAAAGTTGCGGTAAGTCCTAGGCGGCGACGTGACTGAATATCAGCGGTAAAACGGAAGATCGGTGCAGGCAGAAGGTGTACTTCATCATAAATAATCAAACCCCAGTCATATGAATCAAAGAGATCAAGATGGGCGTAAACACCGTTCTTTTTCTTGGTCATTACTTGATACGTTGCGATTGTTACAGGACGGATTTCCTTCTTTGCGCCTGAATATTCGCCGATCTCATCCTCATTTAAAGAGGTTCGTTTTAATAATTCATCACGCCATTGGCGGGCTGCCACGGTATTGGTAACCAAAATCAACGTTGTTGCCTTTGCATGTGCCATTGCGGCTGCGCCAACAATTGTCTTTCCTGCACCACAAGGAAGAACCACAACACCAGAACCACCATGCCAGAAACCTTCAGCCGCTAACTCTTGGTATGGACGGATCTTCCAATCCTTTTGTTGAAGATTGATCTCATGTGCTTGCCCATCGACATAACCTGCAAAATCTTCAGCTGGCCAACCTAGACGAAGAAGAGATTGCTTAATCTGTCCGCGTTGACTTGGAAGAATACAAATGGTTTCTGCATCTACTCGAGCGCCTAGCAGGGGAGCGATTTTTTTCGCGCGAATAACCTCTTCAAGAACAGCTGTATCGGTAGTTACCAAAATCAAACCATGAACTGGATCCATTTCGAGGCGCAAACGTCCATAGCGAGACATTGTCTCTGCAACATCGATAAGAATTGAATGTGGAACCGCGTAACGCGAGTACTTAATTAGGGTATCAATTACTTGCTCTGCATCATGTCCTGCAGCACGTGCATTCCATAACCCTAGAGGTGTCAAGCGATAAGTGTGAATATGTTCGGGGGAGCGCTCTAACTCAGCAAAAGGCGCTATTGCTCGCCGACATTCAACTGACATTGGATGGTCGATATCGAGCAGAAGTGTCTTATCACTCTGAACAATTAGTGGACCATCACTCATTGAGTAAATCCTTTATTAGCGCGTTTAATAACTTACTGCGATCTTCAAGGGTACTGATGTCTACCCATTCGTGCGCGGCGTGAGCTCCATCCCCAACTGCTCCAAGACCATCCAGTACTTGCGCACCAGCAGCTGCAGCAAAGTTTCCATCGCTTGCTCCACCAACAGATGCATGTCCTAGTGGGGGCATTCCAAGCTCTTTAGCAACTCTCTCTGCACGCTCGTACAAAGCCATGGTTGAAGAAGTTTCTAAAGGCGGACGGTTGAAGCCGCCAGAGATTTCATAACGAGTATGTGGGTTTACTGGCTTCAAGCCTTTAATCGCAGCATCTACACGTTGCAGATCAGCCATTGAATAAGAGCGAATATCAATGTCAAGAACAGCTAAATCTGGAACGGTATTGGTTGTATTGCCCGCATGCAAAGTTGTTGGCACAACAGTTGTTCCATGCTCAGAATTTTCCATCGCTGCAATTGCTAAAACGGCATGAGCGATTTCTGTTGTTGCGTTAACACCTTTTTCAGGTTCAAGCCCAGCATGTGAAGCCTTGCCATGAATTTTGACTTGGTACATCGCAGTGCCTTTACGCCCCGTCTTAACCTTGCCATTAAGTGTTGCTTCTAAAATCAAAACAGCTTTTGCTTTTGCAGAAATCTCTTTGATGAACTCTTTAGTAGTTGCGCTACCAGTTTCTTCATCAGTTGTTGCAATTAGTGCTGCGCTTCCAGTGATTCCCTTCATCGCATACAACGCTTGGATAAATCCCGCTTTCATATCGAAGATTCCTGGACCACGAGCAGCGGTGCCTTCAACCTGCCACAGCGGCTCAAAAGATCCTTTGGGCCAGACAGTATCTAAGTGGGCTAAAACAATTACATCTGGATTAGTTGAGCCCCACCAAAATACTGGGCGACCATTTACTTCGCGGATCTCAGCAGCTGCGCCTAAAACGCGGGTAGCTATCTCATTTGCAAGTGCGATGACATCGCGGCATGCCTGAAGATCATCAGTTGGAGATTCCAACTTCACCAACGCTTCAAGGTCTGCCAACATGGGATAAGTCTATAGCGGCGCTACGCCGGTGATGCGTGGAATTCTGAAGGATTGAACCTCTCCTGTTGCATGATCCTTGGCAATTAAGGCTCCAGCGCTAATGCGGATGGGATCAATAATTCGATGAGTCACTCCGCCATTGTTATCGGCGTAGCCAATCGACAAGGTCTTTTCTTCAACAATAAATTGGTTAAGAACTTCCATAGTTTCATTGGCGGTTGTACGAGGCAGCTGTCCTAAAGCTTCGCTTGCGACCTGTCGAAGCTTTGATTGACGGTGCGTTGATTTTTCACCAGTTCGCAAAACTCGGATGGCTGCACTAATTACTTCTGGCGTTGGCTCTTCAATCTCTCCAATAATTCGAGGCGGTCTTGGCTTTGCAATCGCACGATTTGATTTAGGGCCGGTAAGAATCATTCCATTAGCGGATTCACCAGCGGGTAGATATCCGGCTTCACGCAAAACGCGCATCGCATCTGTTGCATCCATGTCACAGATGACAACTTCAGGAGCAATTCGACGCAGCGAAAGAATTTCAAGCTTCTTGTCATTCATGATTTGCGAAATCAAAGCGGTATCTTCACAACGAATAAATGAAGAGGTATTACCTACTCGCAGTTTTCCATGCTTCTTAGCAACATCTGCTATCAAGTATTCAAGCGGTTGTGGCATCGGAGTCTTAGATGTCTTTGCAAGGAAGCTCTTGATTTCATCTCCGGTTTTGCCGTGATCCAAAGCTCTGCGAATCGTTGCTTCAGTAAATCGGTAAACAGTTGCACCACCGCGGCTTTCGATCTCAGCCATCATTGCCAAAGCTTGTGAAATTTCATGTTCCAAAGGTCCTGGAGCAATTGCTGTGTTATCACTCTGAATCAAAATGTGATCAACGGTCTTAGGAAGATCCTCATTGATTGAATTCAGATCATCACCATTAAGAAATTCAAGACCAAACTTAGAGATTGCGCCTTGCCCGGTTATTCCGAGCCATTCTGCTTCACGCAGAGTCCATTCGGATAACTCTTCCTGCAGGGATGAGTTTCGGCGAACTGGAGCACGCCACAACAGCAGCTCTTTAAAACTATTCCAATCAGGGGCGAGACCGGGGTTTTCACGCAACAAATCAAGGGTTAAAGCACGCACGCGGGCCGCATTGACTCGATCTAACTCTGGCCCGAGAGCTGCAACATTCTTTGCTTCTGCTCTGCCAACTAATCCACTTACTCGTGAAGTAATCAGCCATTGTGATGCCAACATCTGCCATCTATCCGCGGGAGTTTGCATTAGCCAGATATCAAACTTGTTGCTTGGCAAAATTCGTTCATCGGCATCGATACTTACGAGCGAAGCTAAATAAGCAAGCTCTGCGATGAAAGCAGTACAGGATTCATCTACACCTAAGTGAGTCGAGATAATTTTGAGATCTCTGACTCCTAATCCTCCTGCTCGCAACGCATCTGCAGGTTCATCAGCCCAAAAGTTTAGAAGTTCTTCAACCCAGCGCAGGACAGTTGAAACATTTGCAATTGCAGCGAGATTAACTTGGCGCTCATCACGTTTACTTCCAGCAAGTTTTGGTTGAGAAATAACTCTTTCTTTGTGAACCTTTCCACCGCGAAGATGTATCGCAACTTCGCGGGTAAGAATGACTGTTCTTTGATCAAGCGGAACTAAAAACTTTTTTTCCAAAAGCCAAGCAACACCAGGTCCTGGATTCTTTATGTCTCCTACGCTTCCACGTGGAGGTCCCCACATAAGTCGCTCAAGTACCTTCTTTGCATCTGCAGGAGCATCATCTAATTCTGCAAGCTTTAACTTCGATAAGGATGCTGGACCTAAACCTGCTGGTTCGGCACCCATGACATCGCGCAATTGAGTTGGCAGACGCATTCCATCCTCTGATGGATAAATTAAACCAATCATTACTAAGTGAGCCAGTGCAGCTTTGGCTTCCTTATCGGTAAGAGAAACTACCTGTTTTTCCGTAAATGGTTCACTAATCGAGGCTGAAGCTTCAAGTACTTGGTACTGCCACTGGTTCAGTGAATCAATTGCACGAGCAAGACTTGGCGCAGAACATGCGCGCACAGCAAGAGATGCGATATCTGATGGAACTGGCGTAATTAAATCTGGGCGGGAGGTGAATAAATCTAGGAAGGCAGCATCATCAACACTACGTAGGTAGTCGGAGAATGAGCGCATTTCCATAACTTGCCTACATTACTGGCATAAGGGAAGTTCTTGTTAATTAGCCTCTTCGTTTACGCGGGGTAAGCCAGGTTGCAAGGGCGGCGAGACGAACAACCAATGGGGAGATCGCCTTGCCAATAAAGCGCGCCTTACGGAAATCATGGATTGGCCAACCTTCAGCCATGGCACGCAAACTCAACAACGCATCGGGGTTAATTGCTGAAGGATGTCCAACACATTGCAATAAAGGTAAATCATTATTGCTATCTGAAAAGGCTAAGCACTCCTTTAAATCAAAACCCTTTTGCTGAGCAAGTTCAGTTACTGCAATGGCTTTTTCTTTTCCATGAAGTAACGGGCCATTCATTCGACCTGTATAGGTTCCTTCACTGATTTCAGCCTTGCTTCCTAATGCACCTGTTAATCCCAAACGGTTTGCAATTACAACCGCCATATCTTCAGGTGCAGCGGTAACTAAATAAACTTCAACACCTTCAGCCACCAAAGCTTGTGCGATATCAATTGTTCCTTGCCACATTGCAGGTGAGACATATTCATCATAAATTTCTTGAGCAATGGCTTCGATCTCTTTTACGTTATGGCCACCAATGAAATCAGTAGCTGCATCTTGAAATCTTTGAATCTCTTCTGTGTTCTCTTTGCCCGTTAAGCGAAATCTCAGGTTAGCCAAAACGAATCGCGAAATATCCTTCTTGGTGAAGTAACCGCGCTGATACATACCTCGGCCCAAGAAGTAAATGACTGAACCGCGGATAAGCGTGTTATCGACATCAAAGAAGGCAGCCCGTTTGCTCGTGAGTGCCATGTCACTACCTTAGCGAGAGAACTCCTTGAGAGACGCTTTATGCTTTCCCAATGAGTTCAACGGTGCATGTAGTTCGCCATGGAGAAGTCCACAATCCCGAGAAGATTTTGTATGGTCGTCAGCCTGGTTGGAGATTGTCTGAGCGTGGGCAAGAGATGGCAAAGACGATTGGCGAATGGTCTAAAACATTAGATCTAGGAGCTCTTCACGTATCACCCCTACAACGTGCGCAAGAGACCGCGGGACCTATCGCAGCTGCACACAACATCGCAATTACAACTGATGAACGGTTGATCGAAGCGGCCAATATTTTTGAAGGAAAACCATTTGGAGTTGGCGATGGGGTTTTGCGTCACCCAGCTGCATGGAAGCATCTTTGGAATCCATGGAAGCCCTCATGGGGCGAACCGTACGATGAGCAAATCAATCGCATGCTTGCAGCAATTTTTGCTGCCCGCGATGCCGCCAATGGCAAGGATGCAATTTGTGTCTCGCATCAGTTGCCTATTTGGATTTTGAGAAGTGCAATTGAAAATCGTCGCTTGCTTCATGATCCTCGCAAGCGCGAATGTACCTTGGCATCTGTGACTAGCGTTCACTTTGATGATGAAGGAATGATTTCGGGCCTGACATATTCAGAGCCTGCTCGTCATTTGTTACCAGAGAAGAAGTAATGAAAAAATTCGCCGCACTTATTGTTCTTGCATTTGCATTAACTGCATGTGGCGGCGGAGGCAGTTCTAGCGCTGAAGAGAGTTTTGTCTCTGGCGATGGATCAACTACCTATATAAAGAGCGCTGATCGAAAGATTGCGCCAGCAATCACTGGCATGACTTTGTCGGGCGAAAACTACACATATGGAAAAGACCGCGTTGCCGTTGTTAATGTTTGGGCATCCTGGTGTTCGCCCTGCAGAGCTGAAGCACCAACATTGGTTGCGTTGGCTAATAAGTACACCGAGGTCGCATTTATCGGAATCTTGACTCGAGATAATCCTGCCAACGCTGAAGCGTTCGAACGTCGATTCAAGATCCCGTATCCAACGGTTATTGATGACTCAATTCTTATTGGTTTTAAAGGCTCGCTGCCCGCAAATGCCATTCCCACAACGGTAATTCTCGATAAAACTGGACGTGTGGCCGCCCGAATTTCAGGGGCAGTAACTGTGGCTTCATTATCTGAACTCATTGAAAAGGTTTCCGCAGAATGAGAGATTTCTTTGTAGAGCAAATTTTTTCAGGGTTTGTTGTTACCGCTTTTCCCTTTGCATTTATTGCGGGCGTAATTTCATTCCTGTCACCATGTGTGCTTCCACTTGTTCCTGGCTATCTTTCATTTGCAGCGGGTTTTTCAGTTAGTCGAGGAAAAGTTTTGTTGGGATCGCTCTTATTTGTTTTGGGCTTTAGCTTGGTATTTATTTCCTATGGTGCACTCTTTGGAGGATTAGGAAACCAGCTTTCAGCAAATGAAGAGCTCATCTCTCGGATCCTAGGAATTCTTACAATCTTCTTAGGCTTTGTTTTCTACGGACGTTTCCCTTTTTCTCCAACTATTCGTCCAA
>JACCDM011099510.1_pt1 | contig 33695 bp, 28 predicted proteins | sample 7445851 | NCBI WGS metagenome assembly JACCDM01 (sample SAMN15323438, study PRJNA562643) | freshwater metagenome | isolation source: river surface water | place: USA:Blue River Watershed | collected 2017-08-16
AAGCCATACGCCTGGATAACGGCCCTGAACTACGCAGTGCGGTAATGACTGAGTGGTGCGAGGACAGGGGAATAGAGCTGCGTTACATCCAACCCGGCAAACCTAGCCAGAACGCTTTTATCGAGCGGTTCAACAGAACCTATCGGCATGAAGTCTTGGATGCCTATCTCTTTGAAGATCTGGATCAGGTCCGAGAAATAACTGACGACTGGATCACGGTCTACAACGAAGAACGCCCCCACGGGGCACTGGGAAAGTTGCCACCCAGATTGTTCAGGCAACAAGCAGAAAACTCCACATCTTCACTGTCTACTTGACAGGGGAGACTACAGCCCCACTCGAAAACAAATCAACCGCATCAATCGGACTATTTCTACACTCCCGAATCATCATTATCCCTAAATGAGCCGCCAATCAACAACTCAATTTTAGTATTACAAATATTGTGCTGCTTAATTATATCATTACGAATTGCCTCTGAAAAACTCTGGGCACAAATAAGAACAGTATCTACTGATTTATAAATGGTATCTGATACATGCCTGATAGCGACCGGAAGCACTGGAAGATATTTCCCGGACTTTGACATATCACCATCGAAGACAAGTAAATCACGCCACCATTCACTGTCCGTTTTGGCAAATGCCAAAAACAAAAAAGAGTTTAAACCACTAGTCGCACCATGCAGGGCAACTCGCCCACGAGACTTTTTGCTTAGTATTAATGACCTTACCTGTTCTACCGATGACTCAACACGCTCTTGAAGAGATGGCACCAGAGATGACGGCGGATATTCAGCGATCGGAGCTGATTGCGATTTTTCAAGAGCATAAGTAAGACTACCTCCCTCTCTAATGAAATCAATTACACGTAATCCCGCATATGCAAAAAGCCTCCTGGCTGACTCATCAGTCAAATAACTTATATGCTCATGGATAAATCCATTGAGATCCCCATTATAAATGTAATTTTCTGCATCTGGGAACGACAGAACCATTACCCCTGCATCTTGTAAAACATAACGCAACTCAACAAGAAAGGCCAAGGGATCAGAAACATGCTCCAAGCAGTGAAAAGAAAACACATAATCATAAACAGATCTATCAAAGCGCTCATGCGAGAAATACTCCCTTAAACTGCTAATTTTTGGATCTTGTGAGACCTCTGTAAGAGCCGGATCAATAGCGACGTAATGACCAACATCATTCTCACTAACAAGCTTTTCGGCAACGTACAAACTGCCAGATCCAACCTCAATCGCGCTTGAATTTTTCAAAAACTTACAGTTACGCCTTATGACTTCCAAATATGCGTCACCGCGGGAGTTTGCCCAATGAGAGTGGCCAGGAGGTAATGTCATATGTTTGTAGCTCTCCATCCCATATGGCGTACTCAATTCCCCTAATATCTCGTCAGCTGCATGTTGTTTGAGAAAACCCCTACTATCCCAACCAACTGCAAAAGGGCATGTTTTATAATTTCCCGGAAATTCTTCTACACCCTGCCAAACAGGTAACTGTGGAATCGCAAGAAGAGAATTAACTTTATATTTCATATATCGGGATAATCACGATGCGATACCACACCGGATACATTTCTAACATCACATATTTCAGAAAGTGTTCGCTTTAGATCACAAGAGAGACATTGGATACTAATCGTCAAAAACACTCCCCTTTCACGGTCACAATAACATTGACACTGATCTCGTAGGCACTAGATGCTGACAGATTGAAGACGCCTTGGTGTGTACGAAGGTAGCAACTCACGGTGGGCAAGACATCTAACTGCATTCATTAGCAACCAAGCTCATTAGTTTTAACTTGTTGCCATGAGCGCACAGAAAGGCCAATGGATCGAACAATAGTAATCCATCTTTCAGGTCCGCTTGGAACACAGCATCTTCAAAGAATATCCTTGCAGGTTCGTTCCGTGGTGTAGCCTTATATCTGAAGGCATATGGAGGCTTAGTTTCGGACGCAAGCCATGCAAGAAATGCATATTCGATTTTTCTCTGGAATACTCGGCAAGACAATACATATGACTCAACAATGCCATCTGCCGCAATCAAACAGCTAAGTATCTCACCATGATCACCTGTTCGATCTATCAGCCGTGCGGAGAGCAAGCGGCCCCCTCCCTCCAAAACTTTTACAACTTCTATATGGTCCAAGCGATGACCGTTAAGGTTAAACTGGTTTGTTTTATTTATCAACTGAACTGGCCTAGTCAGATCATCAGGCCCTGCGTCACGCACCACAAGCCGCATCGATAGCCCCAGTAAGAAGTCATCTATGTCTGTACTAGACTGCCCCTTCCCATTCACGACCTCACGCATTCGATAGAGCTCGGTTCTTCGCTGGTCATCTTCTGTAATCCTTTTCCGAGAAAATAACTGTCCTAAATGATTCATGAATTGCGGGAGCCCTACATCGCTTTTAGGAAACTGAAGGCAAGTAACTTGGGGGAGTGCGTGACTAACCTCGGCAATTTCAATGGGGTTATCGTCAACGAACACTATTGATTCTAATGCGAGATTCAATCTATCGGATAACCTCTGCAGCCGTGTCGATTTAGTATCATAGCCCGCACTAATATCTATAAAATCATCAGCCAGTAAACCCATACCAGGCAGAGCTAAGGCAGCTTCAATATCTTCTAATCGGTTTCTCGTAACAGCTGCCAGCAAAACTCCATCTCTTTTCATTCTACGCAACTGAGTTTGGTAAAGAAAGTGCTTAAATCCCACCCCCTCTGGATGAAACCTTATTGCATTAAGACCGTCTTCTGCAACAAGACCGTTCCACAGTACGCCATCGCAATCGGTAGCAAGCACCTTTCTATGTGCTAATGTACCCAGAGTAGAATGGACAATCGTATCAGCAATTTTCCAAAGGTGGTCAGTTGCTATCGCACAACCAATTCCAAGATACCCAGACAAAGAAAAAGCTGAGGGTTCTAAAACGGAACAGCCGTATCTTGCAGCTGTTCCCAGCAATGTTCCCTCCACGACACGCAGGTCACTCATGTTCGAAAATATTGGGGGAATTTCTGCTGGTAAATATAATATGTGCGCAGTCGGTCGCGAGTTTACTCGCTCAAATAACCGATTGGCTCGCTCTATTACTACCTCTACAGCACTACAGTTAGCTGGTATACCTGATCGCCAGTCGCACTCGGCAATCAGGTCCCAAGGCATCAGGATAAAAACTTCTATCTCGTTTTCTTTCGCAGAATCAGCCTCGATGTACTGCATAAGCGTTCCAAAAGGCAAGGAACGAATATCAGCCCGGTATCCTAGAGCCGCAGCTTTCGCTTTCACGAAAGTTGGGAGTACACCAAGTTCACCAGACATAGCCAAAACACATGGCAGATTTATATTTCCGGGATATTTGCGAATAAAACGTCTTGCTTGAATCAGATTCATGGCAAAGCACCGCCAGTCAGGTTAATTGTCGCACCACTGATTAGGCGACTCGAATTTTGCAGAACCCAAGCAATCTGGTCTGCTGCTTCCTCGACTGTTACTAAACACTGCCATGGTGATCGGTCTGCGTGCATTTGCCTTACACGCCCTGACATACCTGCATTCATTCCCCCATCCATTACATCAAAGCAGATGGAAACACATCTCTGTTGCTGATTTGCCAGTTCCAAGGCCAAAACTTCAGTAAGAGTAGGGATTGTCGCTTTTGAAATTGAGTAAAGTGGCATACGCCACGCATGACGGCCACGAGTTGCAAAAGTTGAGCCAATAAGTATCAGAACTGCGCTCTTGTATCCGAATTTCTTCAGTATTTGTGCTGCCTCAATTGCGCGCTGCATAGGACCGGAAATGTGATGGTTTACCGCTGCCTGTACATTGTCTAGTTGTGTGAGCCTCACGTTGTCAGGATCTGGATGGCCGCAATGCACCAAACCAGCAACTGAGCGTAAATCAATGTGCGTAGGGATTTCATACTCTCCGGCCACAGTCCTTTTGATTGGTATCGAATTCTCACCAATTCTTCGACATACTGCTGCCCCCAATGCGCCGTTCGCGCCAGTAACTAGGTACTTTTCTGGAGAATCATCGAGTGAATCGGGTGCCGGTGTAATTTTTGAAATAGCTACGTGGCGACCATATTCATAAGTGGCCTCAGTATAGAGTCGGCCGCCCATCTCATCATGAATCGTTACACTTACCACCCCAGACTCTCCATTGTCGGAAATCACTTTCCCCTTTACTAATAGTTTTGCCGGTGGAATTATTGGCGAGACAAAACGGAGCCTCATCCCATGTAGTAGGCACTTCTCACCTGGTAAATGCATTCCCGCCATTCTCGAAACCAAACCAGCTGAGTAAGCCCCGTGCAAAATTGGCCGGCGGTAAGTTGTAGTCGCGGCATAACACTCATCAGTATGCAAAGGATTCCAGTCACCAGACAACTCTGCAAACTCTCGCTGAACGCACTCATCAATCTCGACAACAAAGCTTGCTTCCATTTCAATATTAATTTAGTTGTTTAGCTTTTCTTCAACTAGCATGCGCACGGCAACTACTGAAGTCATCGTTTCATAATCAGCACTCTCAAGTTTCAGGGCATATGAGCTTTCTATAGCCGCAATAAGATTAACCATTGCTAACGAATCCCACTTCTCTGTATTTAGCATTGTCAAGCAGTCGAGATTAGACTTCTCTGGCAAGTCAAGAATTTCACAAAATATTTCATCAAGGCTCTTATAGAGCTGGTTCCGCTCATCTTCCGTCATTGCATTCAATCCTAGCAAAAATACTTCAATATTATTTTAGAAATTCTAACTCTATGGATTTGGACGATCCTGATTGCCATCACCTTTTGTGAATAGAAAGCGATGGACGCTTTGGAATTGCGGCATATCCTTTGGTGCGCGCACAAAGCAAGCCATACTTATGGTACGCCTCATCTCAAAATGTAATGGCGAGAATAGGCGCGCCAAATCTAAATAAGGTGTATTGACAACCGGATACATTCCACCAATCATCATTGCATCTAACGTTTCAGCATGACTACAAAAGAAATCGCAAAGAGCAACCCCCTCTTCGGCAACTATTTTAAGGAATGCGGGCATCGCTGCAGTTATTGCGCGCGGACTTCCAACCACCTCACAAAGTCGACCAACTTTTATGGCTTCACTCACACCAACTACCGACTCTACCCGCCACACCATTACTGCTAACCCACTAGCACTCCGAAATAGGGCGCGCGAGTACACGAACCTTGGATGATTGACATATCGATGGTTCATGGAACTGGCATCTCTGCTTGTTCCTAGCGTAACATGAGTACGCATATCATGCCATGCACGATCTGTCTCATCCCCGAATCGGTTTAAAGGTTTTATGTCAATATCAGTTACTGGCATACTTCTAGGCTTAAGTTTTTTTAATATTGCATGCGAATTTAGATGCGCTCCTTTCAACAGGGCCAGACTTGCAGTTTCATCGAAAACTGCAACCAACCTCTCTAACTCAAACCACGAAACTGACTGTGCAAGGCGCAGAAAGACATTCATAGTGTAAACACTGGCACCTGACACGGCAACAAACTCGCTGTTCCGTACAACAGCATCAAGGAGTTGAAACCCTATCCCGGAGGCTGATGGATCGACAAACCATTCATGCAACCAGACACCTTTTAAGTCCCTGCCATTTCCCCACAGGCGGACCTCGCACCCGGTACAGTATCCAAGTACAGCCCCGCCTTCAGAAAAAGCAGCATATACACGAGACAACCCATCGACCGAATTTGTCTGGGTCAGTAATGCATTTTGAAAATACTGCCAACTAAAGAAATCGCTCTGGAATGTAGTTGAATTTGGCCTATTAACGCGGTCTGAAAACATTTGCAACAATGGCAAGTCAGCCATTGTAATTTCGCGGATATGCATTCTACAATACCGTGTGGTGCGTTTGTTGTGTTTTCATGTCTAACACTGCCGTAGCCCCAGTGCCATTTGGAAAAGCGGTCCCGAGCCCTATTTTTTCAACTGCCCGAACCGGAATTGTCTGATCGTCAAAATGGTAAGTCCAGTGTTTGAATGGAATCTGATTATCAAGGTTGTCATGAATGAATTCTCCTGATTTTGTCTTGATTGCCAGAAATGGTTGCGGTCCAAAAGTTGGGCGACTCGCTTTAATATCAATCCTATTATTACTGAACGACAAATCTAATCTTCCAGAGGCGTTGTCCAGTCCCATTGCTAAACGCATTGCCTCTGCTGCTTCACAATAGCGGAACTTCACTGATGGAAACTTATGCTGGGCCTTAGCAAGCATTACTCGAACCTCGTCAACGTCAGTACTCATTTCACGGAAATCGTGATTTGTAAAGGCTAGAATTGAAGGTTTTCCATCGCGCGCCTCTGCAAATGCCTGATTCACATCATCCTGTTGCAGTAGATCTTTTCGCGTACCGATGTTTAGGCATCGCATAATCCAACGACGACAATCTCCGAACGTCTGATAATCGTCATGTGCCGGATGATACGGTTGCCATGTGGCCGGCGCCCTCCTCCAATCACCCCAGCGACCATGGGCCATATCTGGCTGAGGTACAGTCACCTTAGCCAATGCCTGATTTGCGTAGTCAAAAGGTATAAATTGTTCAAGAAACCAGTGAGAATCTGCTCGTTCCAAATGAAAACCGGGGCGATTTACGCATGGAAACCAGTTCCTTTCGATTATGCGGCGCGCTAACAGCTCGAATAACGAAAGATCATTGGCAAACCAGTGGGAGGCGTTATGATTTGCTTGGCGACTAAATGGCATTGGATGAAAGTGAAAGTGAAGGCCATCTCCCCCCCCCATTTCAGTAATACGCTCACGATACCGGTCAAATACATTGTGCCAGCCAATATCGCGCCGCCGTGGGTTGATGCTGTACCCAACATGCGCAACGCAATGCCAGTTGTAAATCCATCCGCCGCCAAACGAATCAATTAGGCGCTTTCGAAATTCTGGCGCCATGATTCGATCAAGCATTGCATCGATAGATCCCCATTCTGGTTTATACCCTAGGACATGTGGGCTAACAACACATGCAACATCATCCTCTATGCCGCCTAAGTCTATTTCTTTGCGTTGCAAACTCTGCAGCGTCGTACGTGATGGTTCTATATTCAAACCGAAAATACTATTAATCCGCTCGAAAGTCGCTGAAAGCGACTCATCCAACGGCCCCTCTGCATCAATGCAGTGAACGATATATACAGTCCCCATCATTTCTCGGGTAACTCAATAAAAATATTTAAAAGGAATTTATGGCTATCCTCGGTCGGGTTCATAAAATATCGCTTTCGCCAAGCAGTACATCAGCCGGCACATCCTTGGCCGCCCGCTTGCCGACAATCCGGTCGAACTCACGTGGCGGAATCCCGGTGCCTGGGCGTTTTATGCCAAGATTGTCTGCGGAAAATACTTCGCCTTTTCGGACGGCACGCGTCGTAACCACACTGCGCCGATGGACGCGTCGCTGTCCAAGCTCTATCTCTTCAATGTCCTGCGCCGCCTTAGTGCCAGAACCAAGCGCACTTTCGACCTTTCTGATCGAGCGGATCATCTCAGCCAACTCGGCTGGAGACAATGAGGCATTGTGATCCGGGCCAAATGCGTTCGGGTCAAGCGTGAAGTGTTTTTCTATCACTTGCGCCCCCATCGCAACAGCTGCGGCGGGAAGTACCGTGCCAAGCGTATGGTCGGAATAACCAACAGGAACACGGTAGCGATCGCGTAATGTAAGCATCGCCCGCAAATTGACAATCTCATGTGGCGTCGGGTACCAAGACACGCAATGTAATAGGCAAACTTCGCCGGCTCCAGAATCACGCAATGTTTCCATGGCTTCGTCGATTTCACCGATATCGCCCATGCCTGTGGAGAGTATGATTGGCAAGCGCTTGGTGGCCACATAACGAAGATACGGCAGATTGGTAAGATCTGCTGACGCGATCTTTATTACTTCGCAATGAAGTTCATCGCAAAGGAAATCCAACGAGTCTCGATCAAACGCCGTAGAAAGAAATTTGATGCCCTGTGCATCGCATTCACGCTTCAAGGCCCGTTGCTGATCGAAAGAAAGCTCGAGCCGCTTGAGCAGATCCCTAAACGACTCGCCGGGATGACTGCCCTCAACGATATACGAAGAACGCTCAGCCTCTGGCAGCACGAGCTCCTCAGCCTTGAAAGACTGATACTTCACGAAATCGGCCCCCGCGGTCTTAGCTACATTAATCTGCTGCATAGCAGTATCAATATTTCCATCGTGATTGATACCCGCCTCGGCGATAACGATTGTTCTGTTCCATGGAAAGAACATATATTGAACTCCCCTTCTGTTTAAAAACTAAATAGTTGTAGCGTTGAAATGGATCCACTAAAAAGGCAGAAATCCCGAGACCTCACTCTCCGAAGAACACAATTAAAAGACATATTCATAAATTTTTCCGATCTCTAGTGCGAATTTACTGGCTAAATCGAATAAGAATACTCATACGATTGATAAAGGGTATTTGCGAATAATGAAACACGAAATACTCCAGCGTGCTCCTGTGCAACTACACTTCCTGATGACTTAACACTCTTATAAAAATTTAAAACAGGCAAATAATAATTGATATCGTTGATTATCTTTTTTACTGTCGATGCCTCAACGATCCGAGGAATCGTACTTATTTCGTCAAGCACAACTGACTCGGATAGATCTCTATGGACCCAAAAATCCTGATAGATATTTTGAGAAAAATCTTCGCGTGTATAAGGCGTACGGGCAACCATATCATTCGGACGGCTTGAAAATCGCATATGAAAGTCGAGGCGTTTGGTAACAGAATGTCCTTGATGTGCGAGCCCGGGGGCGAAGAAAACCACCGTTCCGGCATTGCCCGGGACTTCATCGTAGAGATTAGAGGGGAGCATCTGAGGTAGTCGACACTTAGGGAGCCTATACGGAACAATCGGCTTTGATCCATTAAAATCGAATTCAGGCTTTAGGATCCGAAATCCGGGTTGATCGAAAAGATAAATGGCAACCTGAACAGAGCTAAGGGCGTTTAAATCACCGTTCCAACACTCACCCTCATGGTCTCTATGCCAATGACCGAGATAATTCCGGGATGACATGGTGAACAGCCGTGAAAGAACCAAAAACACCTCATTCCATCCGAGCAAGGATTTGATAGCCTTACCTAATTTAATCCGCAGAAAAAGCTCTCGAACACGGTCGTTGTTCACCACCTTGTTGAAGGGTGCCTCAACGGCGGCAGTATTCTTAATTATTAAACTCGGAAAGTAAGTGCGTCTATATGGATAATTCAGCTCCGTGGCTTTTTCTTCTAACATTCTTGCGCCATCAGATGCCCTCAACAATTCTCTGGGAGTCAACCCAAGCGGAACAGAAATCCACCCCTTCGATTTCAAGGCTGTGATGTGCTCTGATGTAATCTCTATTGACAAGAAAGCTCTCTTCCTATTGCCGTAAAGTTTTTAAAAAAATTGCACATTGAGGTTCTTGAGTCAGGCAATATCTTAAATAAGCGCATGGTGTGCACGTTTCTATATCAGATGTCTTGAAATTGATAAGCCAAGGGACACTGAGACCCAACCGTTTGTGCGCAACTCATCAACATGCCGCTGTTTTATCTCTAGTGCCATGATGCCTCCAGTAAATAATTCTTATAGGACTACTGATATGAATTAAGCGCTAAACGAGAGTTGATCCACAAGGAAGCCACATGAGTCAGTCATGAAATTTTTTAAACCCTGCGTTCGTTGATTATTTCGCGGGCGAGGGCTATAAGTGTGAGCGGCGTTCCATGTACCAAACTGGAATAGTGCTTGTCCATAGCCTTAGAAAAACTTAACTTTGAGAGGCCTAGGTGAACTAATATTGCTATAAATTCAATAACTGCGGGTAAGATTCCACATCTCCGCTTGACCTCGAGATGATTAACTGAGCAGATTTCGTCCGCGATTCTTCTTAAACCTGAACCAGGGTACGGCCAGCCTAAAGTACTTTTCATAACATCCGCGGTTGCCTGGCGCTCTTCAACCGGGTGCTGGCCAGCTAAACATTCCTCAATTAGACGAAAGCATTCATCAAGCGAATGCGGCATTAAAACGGGATTTTGAGAATCAAGAATTATTCTTTCATCGTCGTCTGCCCAACCAGCATTGTCTAACATCATGTCTGTTCCAATAACTGGGGTTCTGGCTAAATATGCCTCTGCAAATGCCGTCGAGGTTGTAGATATGATCACCTTAACACTACTTGCCCATTCGTAAATAGAGAACCTCCGATCAACCTCAAATCTATCGGGGTACTCTCTTTGAAGTTTTAAGAATACTTCATTCTTACTGGATTCATCGTGATGAGGCCTGATGCTAACGACATAGTTAGTGTTTCTAAGAATATGATGGATGATCTCGCCATATATCGTCGCGGTTGCCAACTGTTTGCGGCCATCGTTAAGTCTATTTAATCGCGCTCTTACCGACCTCTCCTCATGAACGGTAAAAGCAAAGTTTAGTAGATTTAGCGAGCCATCATACTTATTTAAGGTTGGAAATCGACCTAGAAAGCCTATTCGATTCGCTCTACCCGTGTTAACCGAAGCGAACTTTGACAGATCTAATCTCGCGTTGCCAATTACCTCTAGTTTTTCCGAGCTTATTTTTAAATTATTTAAAATCCATTTTTTTTGATAGGCATTCCACAGGAAAATTTTGTGTAAATGTTCTGTAATACCTTCTAAATCAAACGCCTGATAGAAGGAATGGATCGTTTCAGAGTGTGACTCCATGCCCTCTTGGGGGAAGACACCAATATGTAAGTTATCCTTGTTCGTTCGTCCTTTATTAATCAGCGCCGAAACCGCGGTAGGGTTCGAATGCAATAGATAGTCAGGCCTCCAGATCTTTAGATAGAGGTGGGTACTTATCCTTGACGAGACAACGACTTGATGGCCTAAGCTTTTCAAAATCTCTGACAAAACCAACATCGGCCCAGCGTCGCGGATGAGTGAGTCGGCGTGAAGTAGAACTTTCATTTCACAATCTTGAAAATGAGGATTTCGTTCTTTCCTGTATTCGCTAACACGAGTTTGTCACCCTCAATGGAGATGCCATAAGGATGTTTCAACCGGCTCGTGAAGTCGAAATGCGCAACCAACAGTCCCGACTCGTCCAGCATTTGCACTCGTCCGCTTCCATAGTCGAGCACGTAAAGATCTCCTCTTTCGTCAAAGGCCATTGACACCGGCTCAGAAAATCCACCGGGTTCGAGGCTTAGTTGCGCTTTACCACTCCCTTGCCAGCGACTTGCGATTTGACCGTTGTCCATTTTACCAATCCAACCAGCGAATCGGCCGTTCAAATGATAGCGCTTGACGCGATGATTACCCGTATCTGCAACGTAAAGGTAATTACCGCGGATCAGCACCTCATGAGGTCGAATGAACCCGCAGTCTTTTCTCGACTCGGAAAATCTCACCGATCTGCGCCACCCTTGGCCGAATCCGAACCGCGAACAGCCCAGATATTCGATGTCACTACCTCGCCGGCGCTGGATCACCTCGTTCCGATAGTCGATTGCAATCACCCAGTTCTCAGGCGCGTATGCCACGGAAACCAGCCCTGCCCCCTTGATCTTGTCGTAGTGACGTCGGGAAACAATGCCGTTCTCGTCCACGGTGAGGATGTCGTTGCTACCCAGCAATGATATTTCCAGCGTCTTTCCGTATCGTTTTATCGTATGCGGCCGTTCCAGTTGCCTGGAACACCCTGCCGGTTTCCGTCGTTGGTTCTGCCAGGTGGTCGCGATCGTATTCTCGTCAAGCGCTCCTAACCACTCAAAACTTCCATCCGGATGAATCTTTTTGATCAGGCACTGCGTGTACTCGACACAGTAGACGTAACCATCCATCATCACTGCATGAAAGGGGGTGCATACCCCCTGAATCTCGCGAACCAGTTCCAGTTGCAACTGAGCAGCCGTTGAGCTACTCATTGGTACGCTGCCCCCAACGAATACCCACACCAGCAAGCGCGCGAGTATCCGCACACCCGTCACTTCCGATTCGCCGCCACAATAGCCGCGTCCGACATGGGAAATCCAAGTATATTATCGCGTTGCCACTGCCCATCTTCCACCAACCATACACGCGGGTCGCGGAAGGTGTCAGCGATGCGGTCGAACTCATCCTCGCTCATGCCCACGTATTCCAGCCAGCGGCGTAAGTCACCTGGCTTGACCGGATCATAGTGATTCACCAATTCCGCTGCTTTTTCACGCATCATCAATCCAGCACGAATATCCTTGCAGGTATGGTCTGTTGCGCGGCCATAACCGAATTTGATGTATTTCAGATAATCGTGAACGCCATTTTCATGCATGTCGTCCAGATTAGACATGGTCCGATAGGTTCTATCAAATGGTTGATTGCTGACTTCGAAACCGTATCGCTCGGTCACCAGCTTGATGTGTTCATTGGCTTCCCAGTGCACATAGTTGCCGATAAAGATGCCACGCAGGTCAAGGTTCAACAACTGCTGGTCTGTGGGGTATTTCCAAGTCTGCATATCATGATCTGTCAGTCCCTCAAGACCTACGAAATAGTTCCACTCATAACCGCGCGCAAAGTGCTCCAGGCGATCTCGGTAGCTAATTTCAGGAAAGTCATCCATGGAAAACTGGCCGCACAAGTCTAAATAGCCATGCTCGCCATAGAACACCAGTGGAATGCCAAACTGGGCGGCGAACTTGACCGGCGTTGTCATTATGCCAACGTGTGAATGCCAATTCATGTCGCCCATGACGATAAACGCAAGGCGATTGAGCTTTTTGAGGACATGCACCGATGGAGACACCAGGATGTGGTCGGCCTTGAACACCTCCTTCATACGGAGCATGTTCCGCCAGCCGACATCGGTCCAGTTATTGCCGTTGTAAGTGACCAACAAAGGGTTAAGCCCCAACTCATATTTGACGAAATGAGCCTGAAAATAGCTGTCTTTGCCACCCGATACAGCAATCACGCAGTCGTACCTAGAGCCATCGCGACTTCGATAACGGTCGACGATATCGTTCAGCAAGCCACGGCGGCGCACCCACTCAGTCTCCGGTATGGCATCCTTGACCCTAGCCATCCGACATCCAGAACAAACCCCCTGGTCGTCATACTCCATCGGAGCAGCGCTAATCGACGGGTAAGTGCATTGCCGACACCAGGAAATATTCTTTATCCGCGCACGCGGCCTGGCGGCGATGTAGTCCTTATAGTTCGCTTGCCGCAAGCGCTCGTCGATCAGCGACTTGATTGCACCCGTGTCGTAACTCGGCTCACGCCTTAGCCACTTGCTCCCCAACCGACTTGACCGCATCGGAATCCCCTTTTGCAGGCAGGCCTGTTTTGCATGGGCATAACTCAACTCGAAAAAATGGAAAATATTCGCTGCCGCTGCCGCCGAGGCATGGCCCTCGAGGATAGCCTGCGGAAAATGTTCATACCGGCCGACGCCTCCGAGCGCGATGACCGGAATGCCCGCACTTTCAGTAACCGAGCGCACAAGGTCAGTGTCATAACCGTAAGCAGAACCATCCCGGTCGATTGAGTTCAGCAGGATTTCACCCGCCCCAAGGCACTCAACCTCGCGGGCCCAATCTACCACCTGACGGCCCGTCGCTCGGCGGCCCCCATCAGCAAACACCTCATAACTGCCATCAATATTTCGCACATCGATCGAGATGACGATGCACTGTGCTCCAAATCTGCGGGATGCCAGCGCTATGAATTCCGGATCGTCCAGGGCGGCCGTATTCAGGGTTACCTTGTCTGCACCGGCACTCAGTCGATTGGCTATATCCTCGAGCGTGCGAATGCGACCGCCAAAAGTCAGCGGCATGAAACAGACCTTGGCAATCTCTCGCAACACATCCAGTGCCGTATCTCCACGGTATTGCTGTTGCAGATCGCTGCGTCGCAAATCGTAAGCTTCTTCACCCCGGCTGATGTCCAGTACAACCAACTCATCCACATTCCAGTGAGAGTAACGCTCGACGGAGCTCATCGGGTTCCCAATCACCTGATGCACCTTAAAGAGTTGGCTTCTAACAATCAGGCCGTGCTTCAGGAGCAAAACCGGGATTAATCTGGGGCGGGTCATTTCGAATTCTCTTTGCGATCAGCCAGTGCGCCTGCGCCCACGTGGGTGACCCAGCGGGCCAATAAATCCAGACCCGCATCCTGACTCTTTTCCGGGTGAAACTGCACCCCGCAGATGTTGTTGCTCTCGACTGCAACAGCTATATGTTGGCCGCTAAAAGCGATCCGTGCCGCAATTTGACCCTGCGGCATGTCGGCATAATAACTATGAACAAAATAGAAGGCTGATGCTGCCATGCCTGCCGGGAAGAGCACACTGCCACGTTCTGGGTAGGCGTCGCACCAGCCTATGTTCGGCACCCGAAATCCCGGCTGATCGGCCTTCAGCCTGATGACTCTCCCTGGCAATAGTCCCAGGCCGGCATAACGTCCATGCTCCTCGCTTTCCTCCAGCAGCAGTTGCATACCCAGACAGATGCCCAGGATTGGCATTCCTGCATCGACTACCCCACGCAGCGGATCGATAAACCCGCGTGCTCGCAAGCTGGCCATGCCGTCTCCGAATGCCCCCACTCCCGGCAGCACTATTGCAGAAACCGCACCCAGCTGAGCTGGGTCAGTGACTGTTTGCACCTCAGCGCCGACGGCGTGAAGCGCCCTGAGCACGGATGCCAGGTTGCAGATTCCCGAATCGACGAGGCCTATCACGCCTCCATCACTCCTTGCTATCCCCGCCAACGATGTCCCAGGAAACAGGCGTTCCCTTGGCAACAGGACGGTTCACTCGCTTGCCCAGCAGTCGATCATAGTGCTTCGGCGATAAACCCAAGCCAGGGCGGACAACCCGAAGATTTTCGTTATCGAATGATTCTCCCGCCTTCATATCTCTTGCCACATAGAGGGAGCGCCTAAATAAAGTCGACTTCCTCTCTGCTTCGGTCGGGCCATAGCGCACCGAGCCCATTGCTTGCCAAGCCTTTTGCGCCTCCGAAACCAACAGGCGCATTTCATCGGGCTCCATGGAGAAAGCCGAGTCCACACCGCCCTCCATCCGGCTCAGGGTGAAGTGTTTTTCAATCACGGTGGCGCCCAGGGCTACGGCCGCCACAGCGGCACCTATGCCCATCGTGTGATCGGACAGGCCGACTTCGCAGCCAAACATTTCGCTGAGGTGGGGAATGGTTCTCAGGTTCGTATTCTCAGGCGTGGCCGGATAGGTGCTGGTGCATTTCAGCAATACGAGATCACGGCAGCCGGCTTTGCGTACTGTCTGAACGAGCTCATCGAGTTCAGCAATGCTCGCCATGCCAGTCGAGACAATCAAGGGCTTGCCGGTCGCGGCCACCTTGCGCAACAAGGGCAGGTCGTTGTTCTCGAAAGAGGCAATCTTGTAGCAGGGGGTATCCAAGCCTTCGAGAAAATCGACCGCTGTTTCGTCGAAGGGCGTCGAAAAGGCAATCATGCCGTGCTGCCTGGCCCGATCGAAGATGGCTTCATGCCAGTCCCACGGCGTGTAGGCTTCCTGATACAAAGCATACAGCGACCTGCCGGCCCACAGGCTGTTTGGGTCGGAGATGACAAACTCTCCATGCTCGCAATCGAGCGTCAGCGTATCGGCCGTATAGGTCTGCAGCTTTAACGCATGCGCACCGGCCGCCGCTGCCGCATCGACGATCTGCAGCGCCCTCTCCAAGGACTGGTTATGGTTGCCTGACATTTCAGCAATGATGAAGGGCGACTGATGCGCCCCGATTTCGCGAGATCCAATTTTCATGGTGCAGGTACAAGCACTAAGGTGCGTCTGACGTAGTGTTCATTTTCCCTCACTGCTGCAGATCAACGGTAATAGGGTTAGTAGCCGGAGGGGTTGAAACCTGATGTTCAAAACCGGGAACCGGAGAAGTTAGGCTCAGGCGACACTCTGTCGTCTCATTTCCCAGACCAACAAAGGTGAACCCCAAGTGCTGGAATACCCGAAGCGACGATGGATTATCGTTTTTTACACGTCCCACAAACGAGCTCGGCCCGACTTCCCGGACCAGGCAGTACAAGGCCTGGTCAAGCAGGCGGCGGCCGAGGCCACGATTGCGACACATGCCATCGATGGAGTAGCTGATCAGCCATTCGCCATGACCAAGTTCAAAACGGACCTGGCCGATGGGCACGCCAAAGTCGTCCTCGGCGATATAAATCCGGCAGCGGTCACGATCGGTCAGTCGGTTCTGGAACCAAACGCTGTGCGACTGTGGCTCGATACGTCCTGATATAAATGCATGCCGCCTGACGGCGGGATCATTTGCCCACTCGAGCAAGAGGATCTCGTCTTTTATTTCGGCGTAACGCAGTTGCACATGCATGTCCGGTGCCGCCCTTAATGCCAATGCCACGCGTGATGCTCCCATGCCGTCAACGACCTCCATGCAGCGTTGCGATCTTTCCTCGTTATCTTTGCCTTCAATTGCTGTAAGCAATGCCGACTCCAGTTCGCTCTGCTGAAGCGTTTCGGCGGCGCCCAAGTAGCAAGCAAGTCCCCGGGCATGCAATTCGCGGGCAATCGGCTCTTGGTTGACTGCCAGGGTGACGATCAGGGCCGGGAGAACCAGGCAGCAGCGCTCCCATGTTGTTGCGCCACCTGCACCAATCGCCAGGTCGGCAACCGCCATGAGCGGTGCCAGAGAGGGCGGGTTCTCGTGCAAGCATGCGCCGGGAAGACTAGCACACAAATCCGCAATCATTCTGTGATGGGGGTTCGCAGCGCCCACTACGACATCGACTACCAGATCATTCCGGCCGATTTTTGCAAGGGCGCTAAGAGCCCGAGCTGTCATGTTGGGGGCGTCGACACCACCGAAGAACACCAACAGACGCCTCACCATCCCCTTGCGTGGCCCAACCCGTGCTCGCCATTCCCTATACTCCTTCTGCAAGAGCGCAAAGCGCGGGCCAAGCAAGCATCGGCAGTTCTCTGGCACATGGCTGACATACCGTGCATCGATATTGGCAACGAGATTCTGATCGAGCAGCACATCACAATCGTGGTCGCGGTCGGCAAGGTCGTCGATTACCATCAACTGGCGGCACTGCGATCGCAAGGCTCTTTCCCATGCCGTGTCGATCCCATAGTGATCGACCACCAGCCAATCCAGTTTGCCTATCGACGTGAGCACATCGGATGTTTCCCGAATCTCCTGATCGAGGGTAACGCCCAGCCACGATGAGGCCTCATTGCGGCCGGTCATTGATGAAGGCCCGGCGATGGCCGACAACCGTCGGACTTCAAAGCCTTTTGTCTCAAGCCAGTCGCACAGGTCGCCCGGCATGACGCGACCGATGAAGACGACCTCGACGCCCTCTGCCCGGAGCGTTTCAGCCAGCGTCGCACAGCGCATGACATGCCCTGTACCGATCCAAACTGAAGCATCGGCGCGTATCGCGACCCGTCTGATGGTCATCATCGCACCTTGAACAGCGGCTCCAGCGGCTTGCAGCGCAACATCGCTTCCAGACGGCGCTCATGCACTGCTTTTGCCAACAGCGGGAAGACCTCGTCGTAGGCAGCCAGTAGGGCTGCGACCTCCGGATCGCCATGGCGATAGCTGATGTTGTGCGTGCCGAAGGCAAGAATGCCCCGGGCCAGCATTTCTTGCATGAACAGCGTCTTGATCTGCCATTGCGTGTACGGCTCAATATCCTTGAACAGAAGGAAGGACCAAGTGGGATTGCCGGCCAACCCGACCAAATCGCCGACATCGTGACGCCCGATTAGGTCGCGTGCGCCCTCCAGAATCTTAGTACCCTGCCGGTACATGGTTTCGATCACCGGCTCGCGCTGCAGTTTGGTCATGGTGGCCAGGGCCGCTGCCAACGACAGGGTCTCCCCGCCAAAAGTGAAAGAAAAGAAGATTTCCTCCATCAGCTTCATCACGTCGGCGCGACCGGCAACGGCCGATAACGGGTAGCCGTTGGCCAGCCCCTTGCCAAAGGTAGCAAGGTCGGGCGTGACACCGAAACGCTCCTGCGCACCGCCGTTGGCGTAACGAAAACCAGTAATGGTCTCGTCGAACACCAGCAGCGCGCCATGGCGATGGGTCACAGCCTTCACCCCTTCCAGGTATCCGGGCAACGGCTCCGTGACATTCATCGGCTCAAGGATAACCGCCGCGAATTCGCCGGGATGTTCGGCCAGCAGTTTGTCCAGCGCATCAAGATCGTTGTAGGCGAAGCTGTGCGTCAGGTCGCGCACTGCCTGAGGCACGCCCCGCCAGCGCGCCGTGGACCCGACGTACCAGTCCTGCCAGCCGTGATAGCCGCAAACGGCAACGCGTTCCCGTCCTGACCAAGCGCGGGCAAGGCGGATGGCACCCGACGTGGCATCGGAACCATTTTTGCCGAAGCGAACCATTTCGGCACAGGGCACCATTTCCACCAGCTTCTCAGCGACCTGCATTTCGAGCGGGTGAGGTAGCGAGAAAATCACCCCATCGCGCAACTGGGCCTGAACCGCCGCATTGACATCGGGATCGCTGTAGCCCAAGGTTATGGCCGCCAGACTATTGATGAAGTCGATGTATTCATTGCCATCGACATCCCTTACACGACAGCCCTCGCCATGCTGAATGAAATAGGGTGAGACGCCATACGGGTACTGCGTCTTGCTTTTGCTAAAAGTCTGGGAACCCAGGGGTATGGTTTTGAGTGTGCGCTCAAGCAGCGCTTCGGATCGGGCATAGCGACCGTGGGAAACTGCCAAGGCATCTTCATCCTTAGACTTGACATAACCTTCATTTCGAACGCGGCCCGCATTGATTTTGGCAAGCTCTGGCCTTCGCTCAAGCAAGGCCATCACGTCGTGCATCGCAAAGGAAGGTTTGGCTCCATACAGCTCGGCATAGACCGCGCGAACGAATTCGAGGTCGTCGCTGTCGTCGACCGTCCAACGGCAGGCGGACAGATCCTTCTGGCCGCGATAATGGCCAATGCGAAAGCTTTCGGGGCGGGTATAGATGTAGGGTGTTACATGCTCCCGCTCCGAGGGCAGCTTCGCCTGAAGCCAGGCTTGCTCAAGGCAGTTGAAACGCATCACTTCAACGTCAAGGCCATCGGGAAAGGTCGGCTGAACAGCGTTGGTCGCGTAATCAAAGCTTCCTGCGTGGAAAAATTCGATACAAGAATCGATTACAGCAGGATCGATAAGCGGACAGTCACCTGTTAAGCGAACAACGATAGCGGGCTGATATTTCCTAGCCGCCTTGTAGAAACGATCAAGAACATCGTCAAGGCTACCGCGGAAGCAATGGGCTCCTTGCGCAGTAGCCAGTTGCGCGATTGCATCATCTTCGGGCTGGGTGCTGGTGGCAACGACCAGGGTGTCGAATCCGCGCACACGCTTCAATCGTTCGATCTGCCTCGCCAGCATCGGCCTATCAAGTATGGGAAGCATCACCTTACCGGGCAGCCGACTGGACGACACCCGGGCCTGCAAAACGGCCACGGTACCCCCGGTCCCCGGCGCTAAGCGCCCAAGAAGTATGCCATCCTGCGGCCGGCCATCCGCGAGATATTGGCCGATTCTGCGGCCCTCTTCGACAAAACCAGCTTTCAGAAAGGCCCGACGCGATGCCTCGTTACCAGCATAGCAGCCGGCGGTAAGTTTGCGTAGGTGTAATGCCGCAAAGACATGCTTGGCAAGCAGCGCAATAGCGGCTGAGGCATGGCCCTTACCCCACTCGGTTGCTTCACCAATTAGCAAGCCCATGTCTCCGCTCCCATGGTGCCGATCGATCGGCCCCAGCTTGATGTTGCCTATGTGTTGATCACCCGCACGGAGGAAGATACCTAGCAACAGGGTATCGTCACTGGCATTGGCCGCTGTAATAAACTCGACCAACTCCTGGGAATCAACTGGGGGAGAAAAACGAATTTCGAGATAGTGGTTGATGGCCGGATCGACAAGCCAGGCAAGGTAGCGATCGCTAGCATCTGTCGCAGTGAGGGTGCGCAGGGTAATGCGCTCACCGATTAGCGGGGTATCGAGTCTCATCAGATTCGCTTAAGTGGGATGCCATGGTTCTTAAGAAAAGCTTTCGCACGAAGGGGATTGTTATCCCCGAAGTTGAACAGGCTACCGCAGGCTGCGGCATCAACCCCGACTTCGAAGGCCTCTTTGAGATGGAGGAAATTGCCCGCGCCGGCAGCAGCGATTACAGGAATCGGACTACATGCCAAAGTCCGACGCAAAAGATTCAAATCATAGCCCCTCATGGCGCCATCGCAGTCAATAGACTGTATCATCAGTTCACCTGCGCCCGCGGCAGTCATAGCACGGACGTGCGACTCTAGACTAACAATCTCCCTGAATCGACCGCAGTCCGAATAAAGCACGTAATCACCGCGTTCGAATCGGACATCGATTCCAATTACGATAGCTTGTCGACCAAAATACTCAGCTAGTTCTACAACGAGATCGGCGTTTCCATAAGCTGCCGAATTAATTAAAACTTTGTCTGCCCCTATGCTAAATAGGTGTGCAGCATCATAAACCGAATTAATCCCCCCGCCTACGGTTAGTGGCACAAAGCAATACTCGGCAATTTTGGTAACGGCGGCTGCGAGCGCGGTGACTCCGTTGGCCGCTCTTTCAATGTTTAAAAGGAGAAGTTCATCGGCATCTTGGTCACTATATACCTTGGAGCTTTTTACCGGATCACCAACATCTCTTTGAGCGCCAAATCCGGTTGTCTTGATTAGACGACCCCCTGATAGCAACTGCATAGGAATGATGCGCCGTTTCAGCACGCCCCATTCCACTTACAAAAGTTGTCTAAAAGACGGAGACCATTGGCTTGGCTCTTCTCAGGGTGGAATTGAACACCAACAATATTTTCTCGCGCTACAACCGAGGTAAAACGTTCTCCGTGCTCTGTCTCAGCAACTATGTTGCTTGATTGAGCTACAACAAACCGGTAGCTATGCACGAAATAAAAATCGACACCATCACGAATCCCCTCCAGTAGGGGGTGGCGTCCTACTTGGCGCACTTCGTTCCAACCAACGTGAGGCAGTCGAATTCCCTGCAATGCAGTCATTGGTAAGACACCGCCAGGGATTAAACCCAGGCCATTTCTAGGCTCTGTTTCCGTTCCGCTATCAGCCAATAATTGCATGCCAAGGCATATACCGAGAACCGGTCGTCCTGCACGCGCAAACTGGCAGATCGGACCGATGAGGCCGACACTCTCAAGTCGTGTGATTGCTGCAGCAAACGCACCCACACCCGGTAGGATAAGGTGGGTGACCTGTGCCATGTCCTCCTGCCGGGCTACGCACACCGTCTCCCAGCCTTGACTGTGGACAGCATTTCGTAATGAACCAAGGTTACCAACTCCGATATCAACTAAACCAATCATAAACTTAAATGTCTAGCGATAGTCGAGACAAAACTGCCTCGCCAGTGGTTCAGGCACATACTTCTCATACATGCCCCGGGAAAAAACTGAGCACTACAGCATCCCGGTACGCTCCCGGCGCAGGTATTGCGGCACGATGAATGCAGATACTATTCAAAAAAAGACAGCACGATCCGGTATCACCCTCGAAAACGGTTAATGTTGAGCTTGTCTCTAGCTCGTTTCTCAACTTGCGCCGGACAATTTTTCTATCAAGAAACCCCTTTCGACTTAACCGTCTGCTTGCTGCAGCATTATGGAAGCGAATAGCACCAGTCAAAGAAGTCACGTCATCATTTAGATACACTATTAAATGAGCAGTGTTGTAAAAATCCAGTTTATCAAAGTGCCAGTTATCAGAAAAACATTCTATTTGATTATTATTTTTGGGATAATAAGCTGTCCGGAACATGGAAACACGATTTAAATGAAAATCACACCGAAAATAGTTTTGCAAAATAACGTTTAGTTGCTCTGTAACAAAGCCCTTTAACTCAGGTATCGATTCTAAAGGGCTATTTACTTCAATGCAGGCGTCTGGATATCCATAAGCTTTTGCTACAGCTGCAGGACGTGACTTGGAGTGGTCTGATAGGGCTTCCGCCATTCTGCGTTTAACTAGGTGAGTCACTTCCCCAGGAAGAATATTCTGGAGAACCAGAAAACCACGCTCTTTCAATTCATTTGCTTCCTCTTGACCTGAGCTTTTTAACGGAAGTGGGTGGAACAATCTCAAGAATAAATACTTTGATCGCCCCAGGGTATTCCCAATCACTCCCGCACCATTTCCAAAGACTAAAATGGACAAGAAATTATCGACTAAGTTAAGTAAATATGACCCGTATTTCAATAGAGCGACCATTTAAAACTTTCATGTCTCATCAAAGCGTTTGGACTTAAAACCTATATGACAGTTTACCCTGAATTTTATTAGCAAGCTTCGTGTATATCCCTCGCCCGCCAAAATATTCCTCGCCAGCACGCGACCAGTGATCGCCATCAATCCAAAGAGATTGGTCGCATGAGGCAATGTCCGTATTCGCATCAAAACTCGTCGAATCAATCATCGATAAATAAGCTATAGAGTGCGCTCGACTCGCCTCAGACAAGTAACTGTCTAATCTCATGTAGTTCTGCTCAATAGCAGAGAAGTTTTTAGAGCCTTCGCGATTCTCACATTGCTTACTCAAGGCGAATAAATAATTACGACTCACATGAACATTCATTCTGGGGCCAATCAACACAATTTTATCTGGTTGATAAATTTGCGAGAAGTAGTTAAAAATCCGCAAAGCACCTAACGAATCTATCTCATAATCTTGTATTTTAGATCGAGAAAACAAAATTCTTCCATTTTGATTGATCAGTTTGTCTTTAAAAAGATAGAATCCTGCCTGGACATAGAAAACGCGTTCAATCGCTTCTTGATTTGTGTTAATTAGCTGAGTCACATCATCGAAAGGGCAGTCAACTCGCAAATCCGAAACCCGACACCCAGGTTTTGCAACCATTGCAATATGACGACCTTGCGCAATTGAACGCAGCATATTAAAGTAGTTTGGAGCATGTGAGTCGCCTAAAACTAAAATTGCCGGTCCATGAGTAGCAGCACAAGCTCTAAACTGATCCATAAACTCGGGGGTCAACTCTTCCGTGGTCAGAACGCAATCTAACGGGGAATGACTTGGAGCGTTAGGACCAAAAAGCTCTAAATAAGTAGATTTCTGCGCTGACGTAAGTTTTTCAAGGTACCTGGATTCAAACCCCCTTTGAGTGCTAATAAAAAACGTGAATCCCAGAATAAAAATAAGCGCACAGAAAGCGAGGCCTATTCTTTTTGAGTTTAATATCAAGAGGCGCTTTGCGGGACTCTCGATATAACGCATTGTAAGATGCGCAAGTATAATACTCATCAGGACAAGTGCAAATGTCAAAAAAAACTCGTCATTAACCGGTCCAAACTGTTTAGCGGTCGCGAGGATAGGTTGATGCCAAAGGTAAAGGCTATAGCTTATTGAACTTAGCCATATGTTTATATGCGACCTAAAAATATTACCAAATCCTAAAGACGCGCCGTTACCAACTAATATGACAAGCAAAGCGCCAAAGCACGGGACTAACAACAATGGACCAGGAGTTGGCGTGGCGGAATTAAACGCGATACCCGATCCGACTATAGCCGAGGTTCCTAAGCTCAATGCAAAAGTAGTAACCCACGGATTCGACATTAAGTGATTTCGTACACCAGATGTAAATGTATTAGGATTTCGGCTTATTTGGTGGGCAAGCATACCCAAAGAGAATTCCCATATTCTTGTTGGGAGCAGATAAAAAGCGCCAACCGGTTTATCTGTAGTGGCCCACCATGCCAAAACAAAACTCAATATTGCAGTGAGAAAGAGAAGTCTCGTGAACTGGTGTTCGCGACTCCGTAACAAAAGATAGCCGATCGGGAGTAAAGAATAATACTGCCACTCAACCGAGAGGCTCCATAAGTGCGAAAAAGGATTGTATGCAGTATCTAAACTAAAATAGTTTGCACTTTGCCAGAAATGTACATTGGACAAAAACAGGGCACTCCAGAAAGCGGAATCCGCAGCCACCTTTAAATCTGACGGAATAGCAATGAAATAAAACGCTAGCAATGCAACGCCGAGTACAGATATATATGCTGGGAACAGTCGAATTGCTCGTTTTAGTATGAAGGATAGCCAACTAATTTCCCCCGACAACAGACCTTGATGGTACTTGTAGGACAATACATAGCCGCTAACTACGAAAAAAATATCAACCCCTATAAACCCACCTGAAATCAGATCGACGTCAGAGTGATAGGCGATCACTAAAGCAATCGATAACGACCGGAGAAACTGAACTTGGTCTTGCTTTAAATCAGCGTTAGTAGACATTTTAAAACTGCTGTTGACTGAGATATTCAAGCCAGTCGGTCATAAACTTAAAGCTGGCTATCTCTTCGCGATGTGAAATGAGCTAGGTCCTCTCTCGATACCAATGCTCGAAGTCGGCGGTTCGCGGCCCCCACTTTATGATTTCAAAATCGGGGTCAAAGGGGGGTACTACAAGTTTCCTTATGATTTCATTGAAATCTGACTCTGTCATATTCAAATACTCAAGAAATAGCGCAAGGGATGGGGGCTTTCGACCCTCCCACTCAGCGATCAATCGATCAGCCTCCTCTTTAGCCATACGGTTTGCTCGAATATCTATGGCAGTCATCTGCGTAACTCTTGAGTAACCACGTTTGAGGAATTTTATATAGTCCCGAACACCTTGCATCGCACATTCAATTTTTTCGTACGGGTACAGCCCAGGTGGCATTCCCTCAACCTCATCCCCCTCCCATCCTAATTCTTCCATAATCAGTTTTGACTGTCGTTTGACATCCCAAGGTATGAAGGAGCCGAGGCAAACAGACCGGTAGCGAAGTTGTTTTAGGTCACGCAAAGGGGGATATGTGTAGGGGATCAGGTCCCGAGGATCTAATTGGCTGTCCTTTTCTATCATACCTTGCATATCCTCAGCGGTAATTCCCAAGTTTACAAACCGGTTGAAACGTGTTTCGTCTACCTCCTCAATCGCATCATCACGGTAGTCATAGTAGGCGGTGTATTCTGATGAGGGCTCCCCCCAAAACACGAGAGGCACCTGATATCTTATTGCTAGGCGCATTGGATACGCAAAGATACCCGTATGGCAATGCCAACAGAAGTCCCCCTTTCGAATTAGCGCTTCGAGCATTAATCGCTTAACAACTTTCCAATTAGGCGTAAAGCTTATGACGTCCACACCTAGGCGCTTAAAAGTCCGCTCATTGTTTGCTAACAGTTTTGGCCGCATGAATCCATGATTAAACTGGACCACCAAGGGTTTTAATCCATATTCCTTAACGAGATAATACAGAGTGAATGTAGAGTCTTTGCCGCCAGAAAATGGTACCAAACAATCATAATCATGCTTTCCTCTATGCTCTGCGACCAGATTATCCAGCATAGTTTTACGGTCTGACCATGAGATTTTTATATCTTTGTGCTCCTGTTGTCGGCAGATGTTACAAATACCTTTTTCATCAAATTCAATAGTCTCGTAAGTTTCCGGAAGTCCACATCTGTTACAGCGTATCATGTCGTTTTCTCCAGTTTTCTATAACTTTGCTTCATACTTTTAAAACCAGCGTCGCGGATCGATAAGATCGAGATCTCCACAAGAAAACTCGTCTAAATTCAGTTGTATTTTGGCCTTTTCCGCCGCGATGCAGTCTACTAACTGCTGGCACGTCTCTATGCCGATCAGCACGGTTTCTACCCCCGGCTGGCTGCTGACAAACGAGAGAGCAGCCGTCAGAGGCGAGACATCAACCCTTTCCAGATAGGCACGGTAACGCCTTACGAGAGATTGCCACTTCTCAAAACGACCCGGCCATTGCTTTGGCTCTCGCAGCAGCAATCCCTGTAGAAAAACTGAGCGTACGTGAATGGCGACACCCCTTCTCGACAACTCGCTGAGTACGCCGGATACGACAAGACGTTGATCGAAGACATTTATCGGTAGCTGAACAACTTCAGGTGTATATCGGTCGAACAAGTTTTCGATTTGGCGTTGGTCGTAAACGGAAACCCCAATTCGCGCTAACTTTCCAGCGTCTTGCCACTCCTCCAACCTTGCATAGACCCTGTCGCCCCCCGGTACGAGCAGGTCTTCTGCATGATGCACAAATAATGTATCCACCTTGGATCTACATAAGTGACCTAAAGAAGCTTTGAAGCTTCTATCAAGCAAAGCTATCTCGAACTGACCAATCTGGCTGGTGCGAATAGGTACCGTCTTAGTCGCGATATTAAACTCATCACTTGATCGTAAAAGTTTTCCTAATACTTCTTCACTGCCACCATAGGCAGATGCTGTATCTAGAGCCCGAACCCCTAATTCGCGAGCTTTTCCTAATATTCGACCAGCCTCGTCAAAAGTTACTTGACCAGTAGCATTAGTAACGCCGTAATTTAAACCAAACTGGGCTGTGCCAAGGCCGATCCTACAGGTCACGATTAGACTGGCTCAACCAACGCTTTGTGAAGAGAACGTATCACTAGTTCTTGATCTGTTTCACTTAACTCTGGGTAAAGTGGTAAAGACAAAGCCTCTGCACCATGTGCTTCCGCCTCGGGGCAGTCCCCTATTTTAAAACCCATTGCCTTGTAGTAAGGCTGCAGATGAACAGGCGTGTAATGTACATTGACACCCACACCGGATGAACGCATCGCTTCAAACACAAGGCGTCGACGTGCGGCAGCTACTCTAATGACATACAAGTGCCAAGCAGAACGGTTACCAGCGATTATTGTAGGAAGTTTGCAAGGAAAAGTCGCCAGTCTTGTATCGTATCTTTTAGCCAGCACTTCTCGCCGTTCAACTAATGTCCTTAATCGTGCCAACTGACTTAGGCCAAGTGCAGCCTGAATATCCGTAAGCCGATAATTAAAACCTAGAGCTTTTTGTTCATATGCCCAAGGGCCTGAATTCTGATCCGAGAACATCAGGCGATCTTTCGTTATGCCATGAGTACGTAGTAGAGCCATCGACCGCGCGAGCTCAGGGTCGTTCGTTAAAGCCATACCACCTTCTCCAGTAGTTATAATTTTTACCGGATGAAAACTAAATACAGAGATATCTGAAAATTGACAGCTACCGACAGGCTCACCATTTCTAGACGCACCGATAGCGTGAGAAGCATCCTCAATAATTCGAAAGCCAAACTCTTTTGCGAGATTAGCAATGGCCTCTTGCTCCGTGGGTTGCCCAGCAAAATGTACAGGAACGACGATTTTTGGCAGGACGGCCGACCGCCTAGCTCGCAGTAAATGGTCTTCCAAGGCTGGGATGCTGATGTTCCAAGTATCGCGGTCGATATCTATAAATTCTACTTGCGCACCGCAATACCGCGCACAATTTGCGGTTGCAACAAATGTATTGGGTACTGTCCACAGACGATCACCCGGACCAAGACCGAGCGCGAGACATGCAATATGTAGCGCGCTCGTCGCAGAATTTACAGCTATAGCGTGTCGCGCCCCCGTGTACCCGGAAACAGCCTCTTCGAAGCGAGGAACCGCCGGGCCCTGAGTAAGCCAGTCAGAGCGCAAAACCTCCAGCACTGCATCAACGTCGGCGGAAGAAACATACTGCCGTCCATATGGAATCATTCCGATATATCTACCGAACGATTGAATTGAAGGATAGCCTCTTCGTTCAAAAAGTGAGAATTAGTGCCTGAGTTATATTCAAAGCCCTCATCAACGCAAACTCCTTTCTCACCTAGTTTATTCTCTTTGAAGTCGACTTTTGAAGAAAACTGAATAGTTGGGCATATAACGTAGTGATCGTTAAAGGCTAATGTGAGATGCGCATCGTCACCAGGGCACATTATTTCATGAAGTTTTTCGCCCGGCCTAATTCCAACTAATTTGTGAGGCAAATTTGGGGCCATGGCCCTAGCGAGATCAGCAATACGAACCGACGGTATCTTCGGTACAAATATCTCACCACCCTGCATACGCTGAAAGCTCGTTAAAACAAAATTTACCCCCTGCTGGACTGTAATCCAAAAGCGAGTCATTCGGAGGTCTGTTAATGGTAAAGAATCCGCACCTTCCGCAATCAACTTCCGAAAAAACGGCACAACCGAGCCTCGAGATCCGACGACGTTACCATAACGAACAACTGAAAATCGGGTGCGGTGATCACCAGTAATGTTGTTAGCGGCCGTGAATAATTTATCCGAAGCCAGCTTAGTGGCGCCATAGAGATTCACGGGATTTGCCGCCTTGTCAGTGGAGAGTGCTACCACCCCTTCAACGTTATTAAACAAGGCTGCACGGATTACATTTTCTGATCCATGAATGTTTGTCTTTATGCACTCCATTGGGTTATATTCCGCGGCGGGTACCTGCTTAAGAGCTGCAGCATGGATAACATAGTCCACACCCCGCATTGCCATAGTCAGACGCTCACTATCGCGTACATCTCCGATAAAATAACGCATGCAGTCATGTGCTGTATCAGGGAAATCCTGTGCCATCTCAAACTGTTTAAGTTCATCACGAGAATAGATTATCAGTTTCTTCGGCTCACAGCGATCAAGTATAGTCTTGACAAACTGTTTACCAAAAGAGCCGGTACCGCCAGTAATCAAAATAGATTTACCATTAAACATTTATCTAAAACTTTCGAAATATAAAGCCAAGTTAAAGCATTTTTTAAAATCGAAAAATAAAAAGGGTAATCCTATCATTGAGGTTGAGCTAATAAAAGCTCTCTATTCTAATTGTATTGGGCATCTATACTTCCTCAGGGCATTGGGTAGTGAAAGTTATCCCCTGATATCATTTTGAAATCTATTGACTACCTTGAGATACATGTATTAAGGATCCAACTTCGACTGGGCCCTAGCTGAAACGCAAACAATGTTATTCCTGGTGGTCTCGTTGCTTGGCATCAGTTCTTCCATCTGGGTTAAGATTCGAGCGAAACCAGTGAGCCCTCGCTAAGCTTGAAAACCTTATCACAACCTACCAGAGTCGTAAGCCTGTGAGCCACTATGATTATCGTTTTTCGGCCATGGAGTGCGGATACAGCTTCCATAACCCCTTTCTCCGTCTCGTGATCGAGCGCGCTTGTAGCTTCATCAAGCACTAAAATTCTTGGATCATGATACAGAGAACGTGCTATGCCCACTCTCTGGCGTTGACCGCCAGATAAACGAACACCCCGTTCGCCGACACGCGTATCCAAACCTCCTGGTAAAGCACGCACATAATCATCTAACTGAGCTGCAGCCAACGCTCGCCAAACACTTCGGTCAGATATAGCGTCATCAGGCAGCCCGAAGGCCACATTGCGACGGAAGCTGTCATCCGTAAGATAAATGAACTGCGGTACATAACCAATCTGTGCTTGCCAGCCCCGTAAGTTTGACTGTATATCGACGCCGTCCATGAGCAGCTGTCCTCGATTCGGGGTGAGCAGTCCAAGTATCACATCTATGAGAGTGCTTTTTCCAGACCCACTGGGACCGATCAAACCAACTGTACTACCAACAGAAATTTGCAAGCTTACACTTTTAAGTGCATCAGTCGACGCATCCGGATAGCGAAATGTCACTTCATGAACTGAGAGCTCACTCGAGAGTTTAATCGGTGCGATAGGTCTTAAAATTGTGGGGGCTTGAAATAAACCGAGCTCAGCCGACAGGGTATCTACCGCCGGTCTTAAAAACCGCATTGTTTGAGCAGTCACAATGATTCGATTCGCAGCAGGCAGCAGCCTGAACGCTGCTACGGCGAACACCCCCAGAACTGACAAAATCTGAATTTCTGTCTTATCCTGTACCGTCATTACAATCACAATGATCGCCAAGCCGGTGACCGCCATTAACTCTAATACGAGCTTTGGAATCTGTTGGAGCGTTTGATGCACTCTTGAGATATTGGCTGTTCCTGAGTTGTGCACCTGGTAATGCTGTAAAAATTCCTGCTCCCTACCGAGTACTTTCAAATCTTTTACAGCGCCCAAGCCTTGCTGTAAGTGTTGAATTCTCAGTCCATCATATTCGTGTCGAGCATCGCCGAGAGAGGTGATACGAGCCTTGGTCGCTCGATAAAAAAGCCAAGCGACGTAACCAAGTAGGAGGGAAGTAACTATAGTTCCAATCGGTTCTAAAACCAATAAGATTATTAAAATACCAGCACAAACAAGCATTTCAGCGAAAAAGATTAGAAATGACTGCGTTAGGCCAGCAACTGCCGATACCTCTGTAGTGGCATTCCGGATAAGTTGGGCAGAGTTCCTTTGCAAATGGAAGGTGTATGGCTGCCTAAGATAACCCTCAAAGACTCTACTAGATAAATCAGCTTGCAGGCCATAAACAAATCCCTGTTGCTTCCACAAAACATACCCAAGAAAAGAAATTTTTGCCAAATAAATAAAAACTAATACGCCCATAGCACTAATGACTAATGTCGCTCTATTAATTTCCTGAATATACAGCTGCCATCCCTCGGTTAATTGAAAGCCTAAATATGAGTTGGTGTTAATCAAAAAACCAGTTATCGGTATAATCAAAGTAATACCAAGCATTTCGAGCATCAGGCCAATTAACATTAGAGCAATTAAAAAGACGCACTCTCGCTGCTGATCGGATCTCAGCATATTTTTATATTTCGCAAAATCTACTAAATATTTCTGCATATCTTGATCTTCGGCTATACGCCAGTGCCGGTGCATGGGTCGCTCTTAAATTTATAAGAATTCTGCAATATTGAACCAATACCGGAGGATTTATTGGGATCAAAAATTCCTATATATAAGCCCGCTGTCTAGGCCTCCACAATGAAGTAAGTGGTGAGATAATCAATTCGTTAGACTTACTATAATCTACACCCCGAAATTTTTTCGCAACCGAGTCCCCACACTGAGCCGAAACATATTTGTCAGAATTAAAAACCCATTCCGGCACGGTAAGCGCTGCATTCTCTCCATCTTTACAAAGCGGAGCGATTCAAATAGAAATCCCAATATCAGCACACCTCGCTATTATCGAGGTACCATCGAAAATAGCAGGATTAATATCGACGCGGCGCTATGGCCGATTAAATACATATTTCGAATTTTTAAATAAACTATAATAAGCCGTTAACTATCAGATGTGAATTTCTTGAACTACCATGGCTACCGCCTCGGCAACTCATTTAGCGATAGCCCTGAATCGAATTGTGCCACGCTTTTTTAAAAATGTTGTTATTAAGATCATGTACCACAAGTGAGGACATTACGAGCTGTTTACGCCTAAATTAAGCATATGAATGCTGCGTTTAGAGAGAGGTCCCTGCATCTAAAACACTGCCCGAAAAACGAGGGCGTTTTGAAAGTAAACTCAAAACCCAATGATATGAATCTTCCCCATAAAAGGTCACTCTCAGCATTATTAATTACTTTCAATGAGGAAAAAAATATTGCCCGTTGCTTAGACAGTGTCTCCTTTTGTGACGAGATCATCGTTATAGATGGCGGCAGTTCCGACAAAACGATTGAAATTGCAAAGAGTTTTGGTGCCAAGGTTGAAGTTAAAACCCAGTGGCAGGGCTTTGGGGCTCAAAAATCTATTGCGCTAAGCTTGGCATCAGCTGACTGGGTCTTGTCAATTGATGCTGATGAAGTTGTTAGCACTGAACTTAAACTAGAGATTTTGCAGGCAATCGAACAAGACCGGATAAATGGCTTTTCTATCAATCGCCTATCTAACTTTCTTGGTCACTGGATGCGCCATGGTGGCTGGCATCCCGACTATATACTACGCTTAGCCAGAAAAAATGTGTGTCAGTTTGATCTTGCGCCCATCCACGAAAAGATGATCGTTAATGGCCCAACAGGCTATCTTCAAAGTAAGCTGCTGCACTATAGTTACCCGACCATCGATAAAGTACTCGCGAAGCAGACTCGATATGCGCTTGATTCTGCCCGCAATAAGTCTGAGTCCAGGGGTTCTTGCTACTCAGTCGCAGGCGCGATGTGTCGGTCATTCTTCAAGTTCACACAACTTTACATCGTGCGGCTGGGATTTCTCGATGGTACGCCCGGATTACTCGCTGCAATATCCAAGTCTCAAGAGACCTTCTGGAAGTATGCGGCAGTTCGATATGTACCTGAGTCGCAAGAAGATAGATTCAAATGAAACTTGGCATCATTCGTAGAAGCTATAACCCTTATGGCGGCGCGGAGCAATTCATTGAGAGGTTACGGACAAGCCTATCCGAGAGAGATATTGATATATCGATATTTGCTGAGCACTGGGGCCCAAAAGCTCCTGAGTATACTCGGGTAGAAATAATTCCTACTACGGGTCTGACCCGATCTCAACGGTTTTCCTCTTTTTCGAAAAATGTAGGCAATGCGATCAGAAAGGGTCAGCTTGATGTAGTGCAGACCCATGAACGGATCCCTGGTTGCGATATTTTTCGGTTAGGCGACGGCGTTCATGCGGCTTGGCTCAATCGCGCTAAAAGAGAGTTCGGCTTAACTCGGGGGCTTTTGAGGCGGGTTGACCCATACCATCGAGCATTATTGGCCAAAGAGCGTGCGATCGCGCTAGACCGTCATTCGCAGTTTGTGGTCACGAGCGAGCTAGTAAAAGAAGATCTCCTCACGCATTATGAGATCGCTCCGGAGAGGATTTCCTTAATCCCGAACGGGGTTGATACCAAGAGGTTTACTCCGCCAACCGCTGCCCAAAAATCCATTGAGAGAGCCGCTTTCGGAATCCCAGAGAACGCCCAGGTTGTTTGTTTTATTGGCTCAGACTTCACTCGCAAGGGCCTCTGGCCGCTAATTGGCGCGATCATGACGCTCAAGGAAGTACATCTAATTATTGTCGGAAAAGATAAACACATCGAAAAACTCAAAAAACTCAGTGAATCGAGCGCGCTGAGTGGCCGACTCCATTATTTTGGCGCAAAAGAAAATGTAGTTCCATTTTTGTGGGCAAGTGATGTGTTTGCGCTCCCCTCGGTTTACGATCCGTCATCAAATGCCGTGCTTGAAGCGATGTCTTGCGGGCTGCCAATTGTCTGCACTGAGGGCGTTGGTAACGCCCGGATCGTCCAATCCACACAGTGTGGCAAGGTGTGCTCGACAGCACCAGAGGATTTGGCGTCAGCCCTAGCCTCCTGCCTAGATGTTTCACAAAATGGGGCAATGTCAAAGTCGGCCCGAAGATCTGCCGAAAAGTATGACCAAAGCCTAATGGTTGGGAAATGGCTCGACTTGTATGAGCGGGTAATCGATCGAAAGACGCATCAATGATCCGTCGCAACTTAATTCTGCACACGGAAGCCTCCCACGGCTGGGGCGGGCAGGAAATTAGAATTCTTACGGAATCAAGAGCTCTAATTCGCAGAGGGTTTGATGTCCGACTCCTCGCAGATCCGCAGAGCAAAATTTTTCAGCGAGCGGCAAGTTATAGCGTCCCCGCTTTTTCTTTACGACTAAAGAAAAAGCGAATTTTAGAGCTCTTTTCAATGATCAGGGCTCTTTCCGCACTCAGGCCTGTAATTGTCGTTACGC
>JACCDM011546526.1_pt1 | contig 33559 bp, 34 predicted proteins | sample 7445851 | NCBI WGS metagenome assembly JACCDM01 (sample SAMN15323438, study PRJNA562643) | freshwater metagenome | isolation source: river surface water | place: USA:Blue River Watershed | collected 2017-08-16
ACCATGTATCAATTGGCTGACGTACCCCAACAATACTTAGATAAAGAACTGGATGATTGGAATATAAATGCTGATTCTTTGGGTAATGATTTAGGTGCTCAAAAGAAAATAAGTGAAAAGGTAAACATTTTATTATCTTTTTATGTGATGAACTTAGAAAACATCATCAATGGTAATTTACCAACCCTTTATCATTCAGACAAAGTTCCCACCAAAATTCACTCTTTATTATTTGAAGGCGGAGTCGGATCTGGAAAAACTTTTATTGCATCTGTCATGGTTAAAGAAGCAATAAAGAAAAATTACAATGCTAAATATTTTGAATGGTCTGAGCTTTGTCAAACTTTAGGTGATTTTGACAAGAAAGAAGAGATTGATCAAATTGCCGAGAGGTTTAAAACTTTCGATTTCATTGTAATTGATGGAATAGAAGATTATCCTTACCTGACACCATATTTCTACCTTCAATTAGATAGAGTTTGCAAAGCTAGAATAAACTCAGGAAAGCCATATATGCTTTTCTCTAACGGAACTCATTATCATGTAAAAGGTGGTTCTGGTTGGCAATCTCTCACTCGTAAATGCTTGACTGTTAGGCTTCCACATTCTATAAGGTAATTATATGAAAAATAATCAAGAAGATTTTGAAATTACTTTACTAGCCCATCTTGTTTCAGATGTTAAGGCTGTGGAAAAAGCGCTTGCTGCTGGTATTTCTGAAGATCATTTTGTCTTTGTAGAAGGTAACTACAAAAACTCAATGACTCGAAAGATATACAACTATGTTGTTGACTATTACAAAAAGAGTGGTGGATCACTACTAACTTCATTTGTTTTAGAATCAAAGATTTTAGATGAAGCAATACCTGATAAGGGTGTTGGCAGATTGATGACTATTTGGGCTGAAATTGAAAGTGTAGATGTCAATCCAAACAATTTACATGAGGTAATTTCACAACTCAAAAATAGACATTGTTTAAGAATGCTTCAGGACATGTATTCAGATGGATTAACTCAACTGGAAACTAAAGGTGTTGAAGGAACAGTTCAATTTGTTCAAGATAAGTTAGATAAAATCAATGAACAGATGAGTGATTTTGCATCTGATATTCAAAACATTGACGTGTCAGAGTCTGCAGAATATTTCGAAGATGAATATTTGAAAAGACAACTTCATCCAGAATTATTTCATGGCATACCTTGCGGGTTAGAAAATATAGATAAAAGAACATTTGGATTTTTACCAGGACAAATTATTGTATTTTTAGCTCCATCATCTGGTGGTAAATCTGTAATGCTTCTCAATTCTGCTGTTCATGCAAATACAAAAGCAAAAAAGAATGTTCTATATATGTCTTTCGAAATGAACTCTTGGCTTTGTATGCTAAGACATATTTCTTTGCAATACGAAATCCCATACAATCAACTTAAAAACGTTGAATTGTCCAAGGTAGAATTGAAAAAACTTATTGATAAAATGAAGACCAAAAAAGATGGTCCTTATTTTGAATATGATGTTAATATGGAAGATCCTACTCCTGATTATATTGACTCTAGGATAAGAGATTTGATTGCAACTAAAGGTAAACCAGACCTATTGGTGGTTGACTACATTGGAAACATGACTATCCGAAATGCGCCTCAAAATGCTAAGGATTATGAGTTACAATCTAAAGCTGTTCAAGAGTTATTTAAAATGGCTAAAAGATACAATATACCTATCATAACTGCTCAACAAATTAACCGTGAAGCAATTAGAGATGCTAGAAAAGCCAAAGAAGCAAATAAGTTTATGTCTTACGACCAAGCTGCAGTTTCTGGTGGTCAGGTTTTAATGCACTTGTGTACTTATGCTATTGCTATGGAGCCTAACAAAGAACAAGGTTATTGTATTTTCCACCCTGTTAAAATGAGAGATGCTTACTTTACTCCTTTTCCTGTAAGAATGGAGCCAGAATACAATAAAGTAAGAGAATTAGCTGAAGAAGAGCAAATGCAGATTATGGCTATGCATGCAATGTCTAATGGACTGCCTGTATCTACTACTAAAGATACTCCTCCTAAGAAAAATGCAATGCCTTCTGTACCTGTTCAAGAGCTTCCGACTACGATAGATGAAGATGATGAGTTGCCAATTCTTGATACAAACATTGATATGGAACTTGATCTTTCAGGTTGGACTCTTTCGTGAAAAAAGTTCATTCATCATTTTTTCAGGATGAATCGTCTCCTCGTAAAAGATTTTCGCAAGCTCTCATCAATCAATTGATTGATGAGATAAGTCTTGCTGAGTTTGTAGAAGATGAATATGACTTAATGTTATATCCTTCTGGTAATGGATGGGTAAAAACAAACTGCTTGATGCCAAATCATGAAGACAATAGCCCTTCATTTGGAATTAACACTGAAAGCAATTTATATAATTGTTTTGGATGTGGTGCTACTGGTAATATAATAAAGCTAATTCAAAATGTAGAGGGTCTGAGTTTTTACGAAACAATTCAGAAACTTTGTATATATTCTGGAATTGAAACAGAAACAGCTGAATTAGATATGAAGCAAACATTGAAAGAAATAAAACTTTCAATAAGTGAATATCTAAATCGATCATTAGAAACTAATTTGCCTGGTGGTATGAGTGAAGTTAGATATTTATTCTCTATAGCTCAAAGAATTAAAGGTTTTGAAAGCAAAGCTAATTATAATTCCAAAGACCTACGCTGGACTGAATCTATTTACAAAGCTGTTGATGATGCTATGATAGTTTCTGATGACAAAAAGCTAAACATCATTTGGAAAAACTTGAACAAAAAGATTAAAGAAAGATTGCAAAATGGATGAAAAAGATATTTGGGAAAAGCCACCAGTTTCTGAAATAACTGAGAAGCTTAACAAGTCCATGGAAAACTGCCCCAAAGAAGTTTCAGTAAATGTAATTCTAACAGGTAAGGGTGCAGCAAGATTTTACTTTGCAAAATCTTTATTGCAAAATGCCTACCCAAATCTTAGCGAAACTGATATTATTAAGTTCTTAGTACGAGCAGGTGCAGAAAGAGAAATTGAACGACTTGCTTATATTTGGAACTTAGTAAAAGATGAAAACGCCGACCTATAAGTGTTTAATTTTATATCCAGAGTTAGCTGCTGAAGCACTTAAAAATAATGAACAAGATATATTCATTATCTGGAGCTTTCTTAAGAAATTAGATACTGATGGTAAAGGTTTAGTTTGGCAAGGCGATATTCTTAAGCTTTGTGAGAAGATTTTTGGCATACACAGCACTCATGCATATTCCAAAATATCTAAAGGCATTGATAAGTATTGGAGAAAGCCAAAAGGTCAAAATGGCCAAAAGATGATTGGCTTATTTAGTTTTAAACAAGTTGTAGAACGATTATCTCCAAAGCTATCCAGATGCGAACCAATTGTAATTCCATTTTCCTATTTTGATTCACATGGTTTAAAGAATAGCAAACAAATCAAAAACTTATTAATTGGATGTATTGCTGGTCGTTTTGTTGACCACAGACCAATTAGCTTAGCATCAATTCAAGAAAATACAGGACAAAGTGAAAATACTGTCCGAAACGCAATTAAAGAATGTGCTTTCATTGAAACAAAAATTAATTACAATCCTGTTGCAATTAATAAAAGCGCCTTAGAAGCATTGAAGATAAAGTCCCTACAAGAAAACTCTGTATCTTTAACTATCACTAAAAAAGACGATTTGTATTTTATTAACAAACAATTGCCAAACTCATACATCATAAAAGATTTTGATAGATTGCCACTTAAATGCAGACCTGAGATATTAAGCAAAACTGTACAGAAAAACTTTGAACTTTTACTTCCAGCAAGGTATCATCAGAATAAGCAATCAGGTTGGAAGACATTTGATGCTGCTAACCTAAATAAACTAAGAACATTTAAAACAACTAGTGAATGACTATCTTTGATGGCGCTAGTAAGGAGTTAAAAATGTGTAATTCGAATAAAGATTTTGTGCATCTTCATGCCCACACTCACTTTTCTGTGCAAGATGCATTGCCATCTCCTACTGCCTATACAAAGAAGGCTAGAGAGATGGGTTTTAGGGCTACTGCAATCACTGACCATGGAAAAATGTCTGGTACAGTTGAGTTTGTAAATGGATGCAGAAGCCATATCGATGATGTAGATACTATCAAGCCTATTATTGGAATTGAAGTTTACACATGCGAAGACAGATTTGATAAGTCTAAAACAGATGATGGAAAACGCAGAAAGCTAAATCATCTTACTTTACTTGCCCAAAACGAAACTGGATATAAAAACCTCTTAGCACTTTCAGCTTTAGGTAATGATCCAAATGCTTTTTACTATTCTCCTAGAGTTGATTGGGGCTGTATTCAAGAGCATTCCGAAGGTGTAATTGCTTTATCTGGTTGTCTTGCTTCTGAAGTTAATCAAGCATTAATGAAAGAAGATTTGGATCAAGCTGAATCTGTAGCTAAAAGGTTCAAAAATGTCTTTGGTGACAGATATTTCATGGAGCTTCAATACCATGGTATCGAAGAGCAGAAAAACAATTTAAATCATTTGTTAAACATATCAAAGAAGTACGATATTCCATTATGTGCTTCCAATGATGTCCATTATCTTGATAAATTAGACTGGAAGCTTCACGATGTTTTGATTCAAATGAGAGATCAACGTGAAGCTTCATCAGGCGTTGCAAAGAAAAATGGAAAGAAAGAAGCTTACGGTTCACATCAATTCTGGCTTAAGTCTTATGAGGAGATGAACAAGATTTTCTCATCTGTTCCTGATGCTTTGAAAAATACTGTCCTTATATCAGAGATGGTGGATGATTTCTTCAAAATTGACGTTGAGCACATTCTCCCAAAAGCAAATATTCCGCTAAACAATCCAGAGTTCAAAGCATTCTGGCAAAACAATTTACCCTACAACAATGCCAACGAAGCTTATCTTGCCTTCCGTGCTTTTTCTGGACTAAAGAATCTTGGCCTTGATAAAAACAAAGAATATATGAAAAGACTCAAATCTGAGCTTTCACAGATTTGGTACATGGGTGTTACAGACTACTTCTTGATTCAAAATGAAATGGTAGAGTTTATGAAATCTCAAAACATCTACTATGGAATTCGTGGATCTGGTGTTGGCTCTCTTGTAAATTATTGCCTCGACGTTTCATCTGTTGACCCTATCAGATGGAATCTAATGTTTGAAAGATTTTTAAACCCTGGGCGTGGTACTCAATATCAAATCAATATCTATGACTACCCAGCAAAAATGTGGCTTGAAGAAAATGGCAAACAAGATCAGTTACCATATTCTAAAGCAATAACAAAGGTATGTAAGAATTGGTTACTTGAAAATCCAGAATACTCCAAGTATGAACCAGATATTTTAAAAGAAATATGGGTTTTAGAAAATCAGGGCTTAGCATCATATATTTGTGATTTAGCTAATAAGGGTGTCAAGTCAAAACACAATGACAGCAATTTGTGGACTGCTCATATTCTTGGTATTTGTGAAAAAGAACCAGAAGGTGAATTGATTGTATCCAAAGTTGCTACCCTTCCTGACGTTGATACTGATATTGATGCATCTCGTCGCTCTGAAGTAATTGATTGGGCTGTAGGAAGATTTGGAGCAGATCATGTTGCACAGATTGGTGCTTGGGGTACTTATGGTGCAAAAGCTGCTGTTGTCGGTGCTTTAAAGACATCTGAAAAGTTCATTGAAAAATATGGAACACAAGTACACCATGAAGCCCTAAAAGTTTCTGGCACAATTCCTAAAGTACCAGATATCACAATTGATACTGCTTTGAAAGAAAGCCCAGAGTTTGCTAATCATTACAGGTATTGGAAAGAAGAAATTGACATTGCTAAGAAATTAGTTGGTACTATCTCAAACTTTTCAGTTCATGCTGCTGGTGTCATCATTTGTGGAGACCCAGTAAGTAATCATGCTCCCATTGAAAACTCAAAAGGCAACTTGTGTTCAGGATTTGATATGTTTAATGTCGAAAGGGTTGGTCTTGTTAAATACGACTACCTTGGACTAAACACATTTACTCAAATTGCCAATACCATTAAGATGATTAAAGAGCGTAGAAACATTGATATTGATGTAAGAAAAGATATAAAATTAGACGATCCAAAAATCTATCAAAACATCTATGCTAAGGGCAAAACAGCTTCAGTTTTTCAGTTTGCTTCTAAAGGAATGCAAGATGCACTTCGCAAAGTCAATGCATCAAACATGGAAGACTTAATTGCAGTTGTGTCTTTATATCGACCTGGCCCACTTGAATATATTGACACTTATGCTGAAGGAAAAATGAATCCAGCTGCAGTTAATTATGTTGACCCAATTGTAAAAAAACATCTTGAAGTTACCTATTCAATTATGGTTTATCAAGAGCAGGGTATGCAATTGGCAAGAGACATGGCTGGTTTTGATCACAATGAAGTTGACAAATTAAGGAAAGCTATATCTAAAAAGAATGACAAGCTTTTTGCAGAAGTTACCGATTTGTTTAAGAAGAAAGCCTTAGCAAGAGGGGTTGAAGAAAAAGCAGTAGATTCTGTACTTAATTTAATGTCTAAGTTTGTGGGATATGCATTCAACAGATCACACGCTTGTTCTTATGCAATTCTTTCCTTTTGGACGGCTTGGCTAAGATACTACTACCCACATGAATGGCTTGCAACATGTATTCATCTGGCAAAAGACGATGAAGATAAAGTTGCAATGCTCAAAAAAGAATGTGCTATGGAAAAAATTGTGATTAAAGATCCTAATGTAAATGAATCAGGATTAATCACATTAGTAAATAGTAAGAATGAAATTATGCTACCTTTGTCTTCTATAAAAGGCGTAGGAACAAGAGCGGAAGATATTGTTGCACATCAGCCATATATTGACTGCAAGGATTTATGTTTCCGAGCAAGGCCTAACAGAGGTATGGTTGATGCGCTTGCTTATCATGGTGCTTTATATTGTCTACCTGACTCACATGGGTATCAATTAGTAGAAGATTTTATGGAATACTATGACTCTCTTGTTGCTGAAAGAAATGAGGAAGACAAAAGAGCTGCAAGGGAAGCTAAGAAAAAATTCAAACCTGCAATTTCTTTGACTGAAACATTTCAAATAGATGAAACTGATGTTATAATTGAAAGAACCAGAACAAATAAAACACGTCAGCCTGTTAAATTAAGAGCTAATATCAAAAGTTTAATTTCAGACGATTTATTTGATTGAGGAATATTATGAGCAATTATTTTGATGATGAAGAACAAGATACGAGTGGCTTGTTCTTACTTCTAGCAGACATTGATTGGACACCTCAAAACGATCCTTTTGATATAAGCACTGAGAGTTTTTCTCACAATATTGTCAATAGATTAAGCGGAATTGACGAAGATAAGTTCAAAGAAGAAGTTAAAATGTGGCAACAAGTAATTGAGAATCTTCCCAATTACAGTGAAGCAAAATTAAAGAATGAAATGAATAATTGGGATTTTTCTATTCCAAAACATGATGACTTTAGTTTTGAAACTTTATCAACAGCCTATGCAAGAATGGTTCAATATAGAACTTATTTAGTCAAATGGATCGATGTCGTAAATGCACACCATGAGATTTTGTCTAATGCACACAAATCTCTTAAAGAAATGGCTGTAAAATTAGCAAATGGTCCAAAACATGATAAAGATGCAATAGCAACTTTTACTGTACAGCCTTTTTTACACAAAGTAACTGTAGCAAAAAGGTGCTTGACATATCTTGAAAATATCCAAAAGAACATCGACTTTGGAGCTGTTCAATTGGAAAGATTGATGAGAGAAAGACAAAATCTTTCAAGAATCAATCAAAACTTCAACAGTGAAGGAATGAGTAATTATTATTCCTCTGTTGTTGAAAATCAAACCCCTAGCGGTATGATAAGAAAAGCAGATGAAGCTGGTATTAGAACTAGAAATAATAGAATTTAATTTTAGTAATATTACTTGCAAAACATCGAAATATACAATAAACTTAAATCAGTGGAGTCAACAGTACTCCCTCTTGGAGAAAATTAATGCTAAGACGTATGTCAACGAACCAGTTCATGAACATGAAGCCTGCTTCGAATCAATCTTCCTTTCCAAAGCTTGGAGAGATTCTTGTCAATTTGTCCGTAAAGGACTCCCCTCGTGTTGAGCGTAAGCTCAAGCTCGTTGGCGATCCTGTCGTTTTTCTTGAGTATCAGGACAAGGTTTATGTCCCTGGTCAAAAGGGTAAGACGATGAAGGTTCCTTTCCCTGATGCTGATATCAACAAGTCTATGACCAGAATTGGTCATGATGATCCTGATCAGTGCCCATGGAAGAAGCAGGGTTACATCTCTACACTTGTCTTTGCTCAAAATTGTCTTGAGCAGCAAGAAGATGGTACTTGGGTTCCCAAGATTCTTAAGAAGGGCAAGTCCATCTTTCAAGAATTGGCTAAGTGGCAAAATGGCCGTCTTAAGGACATGGAAGATCTTGATGAAGATGAGCGTGAGAACTTTATCTTCCATCTTGGCACTCGTGTTTCTTATCCTGTTCGCATCACCGCAATTGCTACAGGACAGCCTGCTCCAAAGTCTGTCAATTATGAAGTAACTGTGTCTTCAGTCAAACCACTCAAGGTCACTGATGAGATGGTTGAGGCTCTTCGCAAGGCTGGTGAGCCAAAGCCTGAAGATCTTGAAGCTGAGCGAAAGCTTTATGAAGCTGATGCAAAGCATGACTCTTCGATGCCAGCATGGGAAGACTTCTTCGCTTATGGTTATGATCTTTCTAAGATCTTCAAGCATACTCCAATTCGCACACCGAATTACGAAGAAGCTGCTGAACCAGTATCATCAGGTTTCACAGTCAAGCCTCCGGTTTCAAAGCCAGCCGTTGAAGAAGAGGACGAAGACGATGATGTCTATGTCGCTCCTCAACCTAAAGCTGCAAAGAAAGCTCCTGTAAAGCCTGAGCCAGTCTTTGAAGAAGATGATGACGAAGAGGATATTGACAGCTGGTCATAATTGACAAATCAAGGATGGCTTCGGCCATCCTTGATTTTTAAGGAAACACATGGCAAAAAAGAACGAACAAGATTTGAACATGATTTCAAATGAGCATCAAAGGCTTCTTAAACAAAAGCTTAAAGCTCTTGGAATTGATGAGAAAGCTGTAACGAACGGTGAGCAAGAACCAGTTGAGTTTATTTCCACTGGTGTTTTTGAAGTTGATAGCTTGCTTGGTGAAGGAATGGGAATCCCAACTGGAACTCTTGTAGAGTTTTGTGGAGAATCTCAGTCTGGTAAGACTTGGCTTGCTTACAAACTAATCGCTCAGGCTCAAGCTAAGAGCAAAACCTGTGCATTTTTCAACATTGAAAACAGCTACTATCCTCCAAGAGCAATTTCTTCAGGAGTTGACATCAATAAGTTGATGTTGGTAGAAAATGTTGGCTCTGCTGAAAAGTATGGCGAATTGCTTAAGTTTATGGTTGATAGTGGTGAATATGGAGTTATTGTTGTTGACTCTATATCTGCTATGATTCCTCAAGATGAATTAACTAAATCACTTGAGCAAGTGCAAACCATTGGACTACATGCAAGATTTGTCAAAAGATTAACAAAAGATTTGACTGCTAAAACTGCAGCTACAGGCACTATTGTTGTCTTGATTAACCAATTGTACATGGGTGCTGGTGCAATGCCTGGAACCATGTCAAAAACAGCTACGGGTGGAAATGCTATGAACTATTTCACTCACATGCGTTTGTGGATTAACAAAATTAATGGTGCTTCAGGTCAAGTTACAAAGAAAGACGCTGAAGGCAAAGATGTCATAATTGGCGGTAAGTCCAAACTCGTTGTAATGAAAACACGATATGGCCAGCCAGGGCAGGTTGGTGAATTCAAAATTATGTTCACTAATGATGAAACAACCAACCCTGTTGATGAATTTTTATTCAAAGCTAAGGCTAAAGGATTTGAATACATCAAGGAAGTTCGAAAGAAGTTCATTTACACCTGTCCTAATACTGGTGAACTGCTTGAGAGCAAAGATCCTTATGAGTTTTGCAAATTGCTTCAAAACCATCAAGCACCTGAAAAGAGAACCAGAAACGATTCTTCATCTACCGCTTTTGAATACATTTGTGGCAGAATTAAGGTTGATGGGAAACCTCTTGAAGATCTTAAAGCAGCAATTATCAAAGGACCCCAATCTGAAGAAGCTGCGCCTGAATCATTTGATGATGATGATGACGATTTTGATGATGGTGGACTAAGTTTAGATGAAGTTGCTAAGCTAGTCTGATAAAGTGGGTGTAGAGAAATCTACACCCATATTTTTGATTGGATTGACATGGAAGATTTATCAAGAACTACAAACTTCAATCAATTTGTTAGAGAATTAACAAATAGTGAAAGTGTTATAAAGTATGTCAAGCAAAGAAACCTAGACTTAATCCATATAGATAATAATGATTTAGGATTTTGCCCTCCATATTCTAGATATGTTTTTCCTTTGCTAAGAGGCAGATTGATCGTACCTATCAGAGATGTACATGGAAGAATGATTGCCTTGGCTGGACGACAATTACCAGATTTTGTAGAACTAACAAAAAAATCTTTCTGGGATACATTTTCTTCTGAACCTTCAAAAGCTGACGATAGAATTAATAAGTGGTTGAAAGGTAAATGGATAAATGAACCTTATCAAAAATCTAAACATTTATTTAATTTAGATAAAGCCAAAAACAGCATTAGATCTAATAATTATGTATTTATTGTTGAAGGCTATTTTGATGTTTTTGTTTTGAAGCAAAATGGAATAGAAAACGTGGTAGCTTTATGCGGAACAGCTTTATCTGAATATCACTTAGCTTTACTTTACAGATATTGCGATAGAGTAGTTTTGCTTTTGGATGGAGATGCTGCAGGAAGGCTTGCGTCAGATAAGATTTTTCAAAAGCTACAAGATAATAATTTTGTTGGAAAAATGCTTCACTTGCCAGAAAAGTGCGACCCTGATGATTTTGTGATAAATTATGGTCCCAAAAATCTGCTAGATGCAGCCAAACAATTACTAGAACAAGAACAGTCTTTTCTTAAAATAATAGTGAGTTAATATGCAAGAATTTGAAAACGTTTGGAAATTAAAAAAGTTTGACCGTCAAGTTTCAGCTCAATTTGCTGAAGAATTAAGTGTTGCTACGCCTATTGCTAATATTCTTGCTGGTAGAGGCTTAAAGTCTATTAAAGAAGTTGAAAAGTTCTGTAAGACAGACATCAATGCATTAAGAAACCCGTTTCTATTACCTGATATTAGACCAGTACTTGATAGACTGCACAAAGCACTTGATAACAACGAAAAGATCTTTGTATGGGGTGACTATGATGTTGATGGAATTACAGCAACTTCAGTGGTCGTTACAGCTCTTAGAAAAATGAAAGCAAACCTTCTGTACAAAGTTCCACACCGTATGGAAGATGGTTACGATATTAAAGTCCATTCTGTTGACCAAGCCATAGAAGCAAAAGCAGATTTATTATTTTCTGTTGACTGTGGAATTGTAGCTTTTGAAACAGCTGAATATGCAAAACAAAAGAAATTGGACTTAATCATTACTGACCACCACCACCCTTCAGAAGATGGCAAAATACCTGATTGTATTGGTGTTGTAAATCCTAATAGAGATGATCCAAATTACCCTGGTCATCTATTTACAAATGAATCAAACAAAGATTTCAAGCGTTATCCTTTTGATGCTTTAGCTGGTGTTGGAATTGCATTTAAAGTCATGCTTGCTCTGGCAAAAGAACGTGGTTTTGATGTTAGAGAAATGATTGATGAGCTTGTTGAATATGTTGCTCTAGGGACTGTTGCTGACGTTGCTCCTATGCTTGATGAAAACAAGGCAATGGTTGCTTATGGCTGCCAAAGATTATCCAATACAAGAAAGCCAGGAATCCAACAACTACTTAAAATTGCTGGTGTTAAAGAAGTAGACACTTTTAGTATTGGATTTCAGTTAGGTCCAAGAATTAATGCTATAGGTAGACTTGCTGACGCTGGAACTGCTTTAGATTTGCTTTTAGAAACAAGTGAATCAAGAGCAGAGAAGCTTGCAAAAGAACTTGATAATGCTAACAGAAAACGTCAATTACAACAAGAAAAAGCTGTTGAGGATGCAATAGCTTATGTTGAGCAAAACTTTGATTTAGCCAACACTTACATCTTAGTAGTTGGGCATAAAGAATGGCATCCAGGATTGATTGGTTTAATTGCTGGAAAGCTTGTTGAAAAGTTTAACAAACCAACATTAGTCTGCTCATTCAAAGAAGATGGATATGCTAAAGGTTCATGTAGATCCTTAAGAGATTTCAATATTCTGAATGCTCTAAAATCTGAAAAGGCATGGGCATTATTTAAGAAAAGAGCAGATGGTTCAACTGTATGTGGAGGACATGCTTTTGCTGCTGGATTTGAACTTCCTATAGATAATATTCCAGCTATGAGTGAAGCTTTAAATGAATACGCTGCAAATATTCTTGGCCAATTATCAGAAGTTAAGGTTGTAGATTTTGATTCGAGAATTGAACCAGGCGATATTAATGAGAAAGTCTTTGGTCAGTTAGTCAAATTATCTCCTTTCGGCTCTGGAAATGAAACTCCAATATTCGTATGTACTAAATTGAAAGTTGTCGAAGCTAAAACCTTGACCAGTGGAAAACATTTGAAGTTGAAAGTGTCCGATCCAGATTCAAAACAATGGATAAATGTTAATGCTTGGAGAAAAGGTCATTTAGCAGACTATTTCAAGGAAGGTTCTTTAATTGATTTGGCCTTCACAATGTCAATAGATGAATGGCAGGGTAGAAAGAGCTTAACATTGACAACTGTTGATATAAAACCACACTCAAAGTAATTTATATTTACATTTTATTACTTGCAAACTATAATATAGCCACATTAATATAATTTTAATGTGGCTTATAGGTACATCATGCAAGAAAGTGAAGATTTAAAGAAGAGTGTCAAAAATTTTACTGGTCACCAAGAAAAGCTTGAATTTGCTATTTTGAAATATCAAAAAGCTTTGGCTAGTGGACATGTCAGAATTATTGATAATGCGTATAAAAATGTAATTAAATTGTATCCACCGATGATGCATTTACAAGAATGGTACACACAATATCACTATTTATATGATTCATTAGAAGATTTTCAACAAGATTATATAAGAATATTTTGCAATGTTTTATCAGCTTGGAAGCCAAGAAATGCAAGAAAAGCTTCGAGATATGATGGAACTGGTGAGTTTAAAAATTATTTTATTGGTGCATTACAACATAATTACATTAATTTAGTCAAAGCCGATAATGCTGGGAAGCGCAACCCTTCATGTAAGTGTCCCATTTGTGAGAAATGGGTTAATCCACTTTCTACTCATTTAAGATCTGCTCATGTTGATTTACTTTGGGATCAACTTAAAATTAATGGACACGATATTGAGAATCTCACTAATTGCCCTCTTTGTAAATCTCATAAATTACCAAGACAATACAATTGCTTAATAAATGAAGGTGAGATTTGCAATGGCTCTGGTGACTGTGCAGAATGTAAAAGACTTGGAATTAACAAGGCTATCAGAAAGCATATGTTATCTAAACATTCAACACTCTTGTTTCAAAGATTCAATGAAACTTACCCAGGGTATCAAACTGTTTCTCCTAGAGCTTTAAGTATTTACACAAGCGAAGATGAAGATGGAGATGAAGGTTGTTATTACGATAAGGTTGAGGAAAGAAATAATTTAAACAATTTGATGTCGATGGAATTAAATGAAATAGAAAATAAGATTTTATCAAACATTCTTAATGGTTCAACTAATTTAAAGTTTGATGCTGCTTTGTATAATTGCTCTATTGAAGAGTTTAATGATGCAGTTGATGGATTGAGAGACAAGATGTCAATTGCTGGATTGGAATAATCAAAGGAACTATTATGGAAGATTTTTCAGAAGTTAACGAAGCAGAAGTAAAAAAAATTGGATTTAATGATGCTAGGACATTAAGAGCCAGAGGTGGAGATGTAAATGATGCAGATCCAGCAAAACGTCCTACAGATCCAGTTGGTTTATCAAGAAGCATTCTACATGTCTTAAAAGACAATGAATATGTAAGAGTTTTATCAGTAGGTCCTACTGCATTAAGCTCGGTAATGACAGCATTTAGATTAGCGTCAAGAGAAGTTGAAAGCCTAACTAATGGATCTGTTTTAGTATGCAGACAATCAGAATACACTGCTGAAATTGGTGGAAAAAAGGCTAAGGGAATATCTACAAGAATATTTGCAATCAATATTAAGTTTGCGTTATAATTCTTCCAAATTGAATTGATAGTTTTTACTATCGCTAACGACTAATGGAAGAACTAGCAATTAAAAGAGCCCTAAGAATTATGTTCCGTGAATGGAAACAAGATAATTCTAGGGCTTCTTTTCATTATGCATTTGCTTTGAGAAAATCCAAAGTTGTAGCAATTGGAAAAAACAATATTTCTGATGGATCTCGTACAGCTTTAAAAATTGGGCGATCTTTGAATATTAATAAATGGAAAGAATACCCCTATCTTCATGCTGAGTGTGATGTAATTAATCAAATCAAAGATAAATATTGTCCAAATGAGATTATAATAATTAGTCTAAGAATTAACAGAACAGGCCAATATAGATTGGCAAAACCATGTCAACATTGTCAAAAAGTGCTGGATATTTTGGGGTATTATAATGTTTGGTGGTCTTTGACTAATGAAGACAAAAGCGGGAGATTAGTTCTCTCAAATGATGAAGAAAGTATCAAGTTTTAATTATGGAAAGCTCTGATTGGAAGAAAAAGAAGAAGGAATTTCTAGAGCAATATTTCAGTTTAAATGATGACGAAAACAGTGATTTTTTTAAGGTCCCTGAAGTCAGAAACGAGAATAAAAAGTATGCTGCTGGCACTCCCTGGACAACGTTGATCAAGGATTCATCATTGGTGAATTCTCGTGTCTTCGTGCGTGACAATTATCATAATCATGATATATTTAGCACTGATGATGATCTGGGGAACGCTATTCTGTCATGTGCTGTTAAGAAAGCTGCATATATTTTAAATGAAAACACTGACAAGGATTTATTTGAAATATACGAAGCTATTAAAGACTATTTTGCTGATAGCAATTTGAGTGGCAAAGATTTGGTAACTATCATCAAATCATTGAGAGATTTAGATCACGAAGAACTATTTAATTAAGAGAGAAAATAAATGGAAAAGATTTTAGAAGAGAATAAGAACAGGTTTGTGTTGTTTCCGCTTCAACACCATGATATTTGGAAATTTTATAAAATGGCTCAAGCGTCTTTCTGGACTGCAGAAGAAATTGATCTTTCATCAGACTTGGCAGACTGGGAAAAGCTCAACCCTGGTGAGCAACACTTTGTAAAGCACGTTCTGGCATTTTTCGCTGCTTCAGACGGGATTGTCAATGAAAATCTTGCAGAAAATTTTGTTGCAGAAGTTCAATACACCGAAGCGAAGTTTTTTTATGGCTTCCAAATCATGATGGAGAATATTCACTCTGAAACATATTCTCTCTTAATTGACACCTATATCAAAGACAAAGAAGAACAAAACCATCTTTTCAACGCTATTGACACTGTGCCAGCTGTTCAAAAGAAGGCTGAGTGGGCATTGAAATGGATTGGTTCTGATTCATTTGTTGAAAGACTAATTGCTTTTGCAGCAGTTGAAGGAATCTTTTTCTCAGGCTCATTCTGTTCAATTTTCTGGCTAAAGAAGCGTGGTTTGATGCCTGGTCTTTCTTTCTCTAATGAGTTAATTTCTCGTGATGAAGGACTCCATACAGATTTTGCTGTTCATCTCTACAATCATCACATTGAAAACAAACTTTCCAAAGAACGTTTGATTGAAATTATTGACTCTGCATTGACAATTGAAAAAGAATTTATTACAGAAGCACTCCCTGTAAGCTTAATTGGAATGAATGCTGATTTGATGAAGCAGTATTTGGAATATGTTTCTGATCGCCTTTTGATTGACTTGGGCGTTGGAAAGATCTATAATTCTGAGAATCCATTCGATTTCATGAAAAATATTGCTATGGAAAACAAGACTAACTTCTTTGAAAAGCGTGTTGGAGAATATGCTAAGAAGGGTGTTGGAGTTCAAGAAGCAGTTGTCAATTTTTCCACTGAAGAAGATTTTTAAGGTACGAAAGAATGAATGTTGTTAAAAGAGATGGAACTGTCGAACAAGTAAAGTTTGACAAAATTTCTTCGAGAATCCGTAAGCTAACTTATGGCTTGAATGAAGATTACGTTGACTATTTTGAAGTAGCCAAGAAAGTAATTTCTGGCTTGTATGATGGTGTTACCAGCACTGAGCTTGACCAGCTCAGTGCTGAAACTGCTGCTTCTATGATTACTACACACCCAGATTATGGAAAGCTTGCAGCAAGAATTATCATAACTTCACTTTACAAAGATGTTGCAAAAGAATTTTCAGTTGTTGCGAAGCAGCTTTATGAATACATCAACCCAGTAAACAATGAGCCTGCAGGATTAATTTCTGATGAAGTTTATGCAGTCATTGAAAAGCATGCAACTGAATTGAATGCAATGATTGTTCATGATCGTGACTTCAATTTCGATTACTTTGGCTACAAGACTCTTGAGAAATCATACTTATTGAAGAGACATGGCAAACCAGCAGAAACACCACAGCAAATGTACATGCGTGTAGCTGTTGGTATATGGCGTGACAACCTCGAAATGGTTCAAAAAACCTACGATATGTTGTCTCAGGGCTTGTTTACTCATGCAACTCCAACATTGTTCAATTCTGGAACCAAAAGACCACAAATGTCTTCTTGTTTCTTGTTGGACATTGACGATGATTCAATTCCTGGGATTTATAAAACACTTTCTGATTGTGCAAAGATTTCTCAATCAGCTGGTGGTATTGGTGTAAATATCCATAAGATTAGAGCAAAAGGTTCTTACATTAAGGGAACTAATGGCTGGTCGAATGGAATTGTACCTATGTTGCGTGTTTTTAATGAAACTGCAAGATATGTTGATCAGGGTGGTGGAAAGCGCAAAGGTTCAATTGCTGTTTACTTAGAGCCTTGGCATGGTGATGTTTTCGACTTTCTTGAACTTCGTAAAAATCATGGTAAGGAAGAAATGAGAGCAAGAGATTTGTTCTTAGCCCTTTGGATTCCAGATTTATTTATGAAGCGTGTTGAGGAGGATGGAGTTTGGACTCTATTTTCACCAGAGGCAGTACCAGGTTTAATTGATGCATACGATACGCCTGAGCACAAAGCATTTACAGAGCTTTATGAGAAGTACGAAGCTGAAGGCAAGGGTCTGAAAACTATTAAGGCTAGAGAGCTTTGGGAAAGAGTGCTTACTTCTCAAATCGAAACTGGCACACCCTATATGCTTTATAAGGACGCTGCTAATTACAAGAGCAACCAGAAGAATCTTGGTACAATCAAATCATCTAATTTGTGTACAGAAATCCTTGAGTACACGGACAAGAATGAAATCGCCGTCTGCAACCTTGCTTCTATTGCTTTACCTAAGTATGTCGTAATTCCTACGGGCAAAGTGCGTGAAAAGGATAAGAAGTTAAGAAAGTTTGATTTCCAAAGATTGTACGAAGTCACTTATCAAGCAACTGTTAATCTTAATCAGGTTATTGATGTAAACTTTTATCCAACTGAAGAAACAAAGGCTTCTAATTTTAAGCACCGTCCAATTGGGTTAGGTGTTCAAGGCCTTGCAGATACATTTGCTATGATGAATATGCCTTTTGAGTCAGATGAAGCACGAAAGCTCAATAAGGATATTTTTGAAACTATCTATTTTGCTGCACTTACAGCATCTAAAGATTTAGCTAAGGAGTTTGGGCCATATGCGTCTTTTCAAGGATCTCCAGCATCTCAAGGTTTACTACAATATGACCTATGGGGACTTGTTGAAAATGATCTTTCTGGACTTTGGGATTTCAAAACCCTTAAAGAAGAAATCAAACAATTTGGATTAAGAAACTCATTGCTTGTTGCACCAATGCCTACAGCTTCTACAGCTCAAATCCTTGGCAATAACGAGTGTTTTGAACCTTTCACATCAAATCTTTACAAAAGAAACACTCTCTCTGGAGAATATGCAATTGTAAATAAGCATCTTGTTGAAGATCTTGTGAACAATGGTTTATGGACAGACAATGTAAGAATGAAACTTTTCATTGCAAATGGATCAGTTCAAGATATTGAAGAGATTCCATTTGACATCAGAGAAACATATAAGACTGTATGGGAAATGAAGGGTAAATCAATTCTTGAGATGGCTCGTGACAGGAATTATTTTATTGATCAATCACAATCTTTAAATATGTTTATGGCAGAGCCTACTATGTCAAAACTTTCTTCAGCTCACTTCTATGGTTGGAAGCTTGGCTTGAAGACAGGAATGTACTACCTCAGAACTAAGGCTAAAGCATCAGCAATTAAGGGACTTGGAATTGACACTTCTGGTATGCAATCACTTGACAAAAATCCGGTTGTTGAAACTCCAAAGCCAGAAATCAATAAAGATTTTAATCCCGATGAGTTTAATTCTGCAGTATGCTCTCTAGATAATCCAGATTGTGAGGCTTGCGGAAGCTAAGTGAAGGGAGGAGAAATCCTCCCTTTTTTCTTTACAAGTTGGATAAAACGTGGCATAATACATTGGAGAAAAACATGGCTGAAAAAAAGAAAAACATGCAAGAAAGATTAGTCAAAATTATTGATGCTGTTGTCAAAGAGGACGAAGGGACTGAAGAGTTACCAGTAGTTCAAAAAACTTTATGGCTAGTACTTCAAGATGTTGAAACAGATGCTATTTTTCAATCTCCTTTAAGCTTAGAAGACATTAAAGAAATAACTGGAATGTCTAGAACCTTACAGGGTAGAGAATTATATAATTTTGCAACAAACTTAAGAAACCGTGTGGAACCTCTTAAGCTAATCGTAGATCTTAATCAATCAGAAGTATCTCCAGAACAAATTATGAAGGATTCTATATAAATGGATATTGTGGCTAAAGTTGAAATTAAAGCTTTTCGTGAAGGTGCTAAAATACCTGTAAAGGCAACTGAAGGTGCTGCAGGGTATGATTTGTGTGCATGTATTCCTGACTATACAAGTGGCATGATGGTTCATCCCCACAATAGTTTAATTGTACCAACTGGATTGAATGTCAATATTCCTGAAGGCTACGAAATCCAAATCAGACCTCGATCAGGCTTGGCTGCAAAGCATGGTGTGACTGTTCTTAATACTCCAGGAACTATCGACTGCGATTACAGTGGTGATGGAGAAGATTTTGAACTTAAAGTTATTCTTTTCAATCATAACAAAGTTCCATTCATCATCAATGATGGTGACAGAATTGCTCAAATGGTAGTTGCAAAGTTGGCAGCACATGAGCTTGTTGAAGTTGAAGAGTTTGGCAAGACAGCAAACAAGTCTCGTAAGGGTGGACTTGGAAGTACTGGTAAATGATGTACCCTGAGTTCAAGAAATTTGTGAATCTTATTGGTCATGATATTACCATATCTGGCCATGGGACTTTGCCTAAATCTGAAAATCCATGCTTTGTAAAAACAAAACAGAGAATAATTGGTAAAATTGTTGGTATTCCAATTTCAGAAACCCAATTTGAATCTATAGAAAATTTACCAGAGCCAGAAGATGGTGTGTATTACATCGTCAACAGAATTGTAATGGATTTTATTCCTTTCAACCGAGAAGATGTATTTTGCGTTGATACAGGACCTACTGCAATTAGGGATGAATCTGGTCAAGTTGTAGCAGTAACTCAGCTTACATTTTAAGTAAAAAACCCATCGAAATCGATGGGTTTTTTCTATACTAACCTTACATTCTCAATAAAGTCTTCTAATTTACTTTGACGTCTAAGTATTCCGAAAAACAATGCAAGTGTATTAGAAGCATCAATATCTGCTCTGTGCGGAGTGCCAATAAAGTTCATCTTCAACTTACCCATAGCTGACTTGAGGCTCGAAGTAGTGCTTTTGTTTTGAGCGAGCATCAAGAACGTATTCAAAGTTTTAACGTCAATTTCTCTTCTTCCAAACTTTTTAAATGTGACATGTCTGTCTTTAAACTCTTTTTTAAGTTCATCACAGTCACCACCACCCCATGTTATAGGATTGACGAAGCAATCATATTGATCCATTAAGTCAGATATTTCCATTGCAATTTGACTATGGGAAACTGAATTATTTATTACATCATCATCTGTAATGCCAGTAAGGTTAGTGATGAAGGGGTAAATTGGCTCATGGGGATTTATGTACCATTTTGCTAGATAATAATCAGACTGCTTTTGATGAATATTTCCAATAGCAATTCCAACTTGAATAATCTTTCTTTCTTGCAGATTGTTCTCTTCATTATTATTCAGCTCTAAATCTATTGCCAAAAAGTTTTTCATGAAGCTATTATACTTGGATAGAAGGTAAAACGCTATGAAAAATGTTGTGTTTCTAGAAGCTCCTGAATTGAAAACTTTAGCAGAAAAACTTAAAGAAAGATATTATGTTTACATTGGATATGTAGATTTAGAACAAATATATTTCGCTGAAATGGTTGGTCCAACTCCCAAAAAATCAAAAGCTGTTGTTGTAAATGGCTTGGCTCAAAAATGGGTCAGAGATTTGTTACTTGGAGATGTAAAGGATAAAAAGATTTACTGTCTAGGTGTTTACGAAGAAAAATGGGCCGAATTGACTAAGGCTCATAAAGAATGGGCTTTATTTGCAGCACTTTACTCCATAAGCCCACAAAATGATGGATCAATCAGACAATTTGAAGTGCAAGATTACGGATTTATTTTAGAATATTTTATCCGAAACAATTATGGCGCCAACTACATGAATCATAGTATACTGCCTTCATTGTTAGATAGTAAAGATCCACTACCTATACCACTACCACCAGACCCAGAGGATAATGAATGAGTTTCTATAATAAATATCGACCAAAGCAATTTTCTGATTTTTCTGGTGATTTTACAGTCCAAGTACTTAAAGCACAAATTGAGAAGAATCAAGTTCAACATGCTTATTTATTTTCAGGCCCTCCAGGTACAGGGAAAACTTCTCTTGCAAGATTAATGGCTATGTCGCTTCTTTGTGAAAATAGAGAAGATGGTACATCTGAGCCTGACATCAACAGCAATTCTTCTAAAATGATTTTATCTGACAAGCACAGAGACCTAATTGAAGTTAATTGTGCTGTCAATAATGGCGTTGATAATGTCAGAGAAAATATTGCTGAAAAAATGAGATTGATGCCTGCTTATGGTAAATATCGCATTTTTATTTTAGATGAATGCCATATGTTAACTACACAGGCACAAAACTCACTTTTAAAAATTGTTGAAGAGCCACCAGCGCATATTATTTTCTTTTTTTGCACAACTGATCCAAATAAAGTGCTTCCAGCAATCAAAACAAGGTGTCAACATTTTCAATTAAAGAAGCTAAGTGTCAATAACTGTAAACAAATATTAGAAAAAATTGTAAAAGTAGAATTAATTGATTCTGAAAGTAAAGCTTTAGACTTAATAGTTAAAGAAGCTAACGGAAGTGTACGAACTGCTTTGAGTATTCTTGAGCAAATTAGCACTATAGGTGTAAATGAAGAGAATGTTAGAAGCATTTTGGGCAGAAGTCCAAGGCAACTTTCTGTCGAATTGATAAAAAGTATATATAGTAAAAATAGAGGTAAGGCTTATTCGATCTTAGAGTCATGTCATTTGGAGGGCAGAGATTTATCTGCATTATTAGATGAGATGGCTAGATTATTGATGGAAAGTATTTCTTATCGTCTGCTTAAAGTAAAAGAAGCAGACAGATCAGAGGACATTGAGTTTCTGATGCAAGAAAAGCCATCATTAATTTTAGATACAGTTGACCATCTATTATTAATTGTTAAGAACATACGGCAAAACGTTTCTGAAGATTTAGTTGTTCAAACAGGAATCTTAAGAATTATTGATTTGGTTACTTCTAAAGAGTAACAATGTAGTTTGTTGATTTGTAGCCGTAGAGTGGGGAATATGGCTACAGAAGAAGTTAGAATTGTAAATATAGTTAAGAAAGCAAAAAAAGGTGACAAGCGATCGTTTAATTTCTTGCTCAAATTAGTAGAGCCAGATCTTAAAAAAATTGCTAGTCACTTTTTTATTTTGGGTGGAGACAGAGATGATGTATTACAAGAGTTGAGATTAGGAGTTGTCAAAGCAGTCAACTCATATGATCCGACAAAAGATACAACATTCAAGAACTTTTGTGTTAATTTAGTTTGCAAAAGACATTTAGCTACTGCGATTTCGTCAGCAAAGAGAATGAAGAACTCAATTTTAAATGATTCTATCTCCCTTGATGCACCTATTATTTTGGGTGATGATGGTAACTTGCAAACATTAGCAGATTTCATTCCAGATAGATTAAACCCATTTGATGAATCTCCTGAAACTAATTTGATAGAAGACATTATTATCAAAGAAGAATATGAGCAAACTTCTAAACTTCTTAAGCAAAAGTTAACTCCACTAGAGGAAGATATTTTTATTGAATACGGTTATAATTCTTCATACAAAGAAATATCTAATTCATTAAATGTTCCTCCAAAATGTGTTGATAATGCCCTTACAAGAATTAGAAAAAAAGCAACTGAGGTTTATCATGTGTATTCTCAGCAGGAAACAATTCTGATTCAAAGTAAGATAATTAAAGAAGAACCCAAGCCAGAAGAATAAAGCTTGCCATACTTTCTACGATGAAGTAGAATGATTGCATGGAAAGTTCAACAGTTGATATTGTTATTGGCATGCAATATGGTGATGAAGGCAAGGGTAAGATAGCCAACCAAATGGCTATGTCTGGTGAATATGACTATGTAGTTCGCTTCAATGGTGGAGGAAATGCTGGTCATACAATTTACCTCAATGGAGAGAAAATTGTTACACATTTGGTTCCTTGCGGTGTTTTGCATGGTGTCCCCAGTGTTATTGGTAATGGTTGTGTTATCAATACGCAAAAATTATTTGAAGAACTTGAGTATCTTGAGGGACTTGGATTTGATACGTCAATCCTTAAAATAGCAGAAAACGCACATATAATTACCCCAGCACATATTGACGAAGATTCCAAAGATACAAAAATTGGAACTACTCGAACAGGAAATGGCCCTTGTTATAGAGACAAAGTTGGTCGTACAGGTCTTCGTGCCAAAGATGTTCCTGAACTTCAACCATATCTCGTTGATATGTATAGTCTAATTCATTCAGCCCCAAATAAGTTTTTAGCTGAAGGCGCTCAAGGTTATTGGCTTGACATCGACTTTGGTGATTATCCCTATGTCACTTCATCAAACACTGGAGTAGGAGCAGTATTAAACAATGGTTTCAATTATAAGCAAATACGGAATGTTGTCGGGGTTATCAAGTGTTATTCTACCTATGTTGGAGCCAAAGACTACCAACAAGTACACGACGACAGATTTGAAAAGTTGCGTGAGATTGGTCAAGAATACGGAGCCACAACAGGACGACCAAGACAAATAGACTGGTTGAATCTTGATGAAGTAGTAACAGCTTGCCAAATGAATGGTGTTACTAAACTTATTGTAAACAAAATGGATGTCTTGGCTCAAATTGAAAATGGCTGGGATTGGTATCAAGATGGTAAGCTACATTTTGTTGATGACGAAGGATCTTTCATGCTTTGCTTAATGAATCAAATCATGAAATACAATCCAGGCATCGAAATTGAGTTTCAGGGACAATTACATTGAAAATAACCATTGACACTGGAGTTGCTAACCAGATATTCAAGAAAGCTAAAATGACCTGTAATACTGCATTAAAAGGCACTGCAGATTCTGAATTCAATTTCTTTGCTCAAGATGGCAAACTATATCTTCAAACTATCAATGATTATTGTCAACAAATTATTGATACTGAATTGTCTGTACCTGAAGATTTTGAAACTTTTTCTTGCGAAGCTAATTTGGCATCAGACTTTACAAGTATATACACTGCAGATAAGCTCAATTTAGTTTATTCTGCTGATAATTCTGTAGTCCATTTAGGTGATAAGCAAACTAAATGTGTGGTCTTGGCTAATGATGGATCTGATTTTATTCCTTTCAATTTCATCCCAAAGCCTGTTACTTTTGATGTGCCTGGTAATTCTTTATGGCATGCTTTGAATTACACTGCCTTCTCAACGTCAAAAGAAAGTATGATTAATGCAGTATATCTTAACTTCGATTCTTCTTATCTTACTGCATATTCTTTTGATGATAGAAGAATGTCTCGGTTTAGAATTAAGATTGGTGATAATTGCCCAGAGTTTGAATCTTTTTTTGTACCTAAAGAAACTGCAGAGATTTTAATTAATCTATTGCAAGATTACACTGTTACATTTCAAGTAGGGCAAAGACATTTAAAACTCTCATGGAAAAACACTACATTGATCCTTTCGTTGGTTCAAATTGATAAAAAGAGCTATCCAGATTTGAATAAGTTTTTCAGAAAAGATGATGTTGCTTCTTTTTCAGCAAATAAATCTGAAATGATGAAGGCTTTGAAACTTGCTGGGCTTGTTGCAAAAAACTCATTCATCAATATAGAACTCAAAGACTCTAAATTGATTTTCACTGGGTCTGATAAAGAAAGAGGATCAACTCAAAATAAAATTGACTGTATATCTTCTGAAAATAACGGAGAAGTCCAGGTTTTGCACAAAGATCTTATGGATTGTATTGGCAAAGTTAGTGATGAAGAATTGTCTTTCAAAATTAAACAGATTGATGATGAAAAGTTGTCATTGTGCTTGATGTGTGGTAACTTTAATCACTTGTTAATGCCAATAGTTTCCAAAGAAGATAATGAAGAAGACTAATCCATACACTGAAAGTAATTGGAACAAAGTTTACATATATACGGGGGATGAATATATCTCCCGTATTTTTAACTTTCCTGATTGTATTATTGAAAGACTTGATACGAACACATCTGTATCTAAAATTATTAATCTGCTTCAGTCTGTCAATATATTTGAGAACAAAAGATGTGTCAAGATTTACAATCCTAACGCTGCACAATTAAAAGCAATATTTGACATCATCATAAACTCTAGGATTAATATAGACTATTTTCAAATATTCTGTTGTAATGACTCTTTGGATGGAAGATCAGCCATTGCATCTAAAGCTAAAGCAGCTGGAAGAATCTTTCATTATGGGTCTATAGAGTTTTCAAATACTAATTCTTTAGCAAGATTTTTAAATGATTGGTTAAGTACACACAAAATTGGAATAAGTGATAAAGCGTTAAACTATCTTTTTACTAATTCTCCAACATCTATAGTCAAAATCAAATCAGGCACAACCAAAAAGGAAGTGATTGTATATGATTTGCCTCTTTTGATTAATGAGCTTTCCAAACTTATTTATTTAGATATCGAAGAAATAACTGAAGATCATGTTAAATCTTTTCAATTTGAAGATCATAATAAAAACATATTTGATTTCTTTGACTTATGTTTATATGGTCAGGCTGAAAAGATATTAGATGGATTAATTTCTTTAAACGAATCTCATGGTCATCAAATGATATTGATGGTTTATCTTTCTCAGCTGTTCTTTTATTTGAAAATCGCTGAGTTTAAAGAGAATAAAATTACAAATGATGCTATGCTTAAGGATTTGAGTTTAGAGCCATATCTTAAAAAATATTTGACAGAAGATTTGAAAGAGATACAACAAGATATTCCTCTTAAGCAAATAAATCCAATTAGATTACAGATTGCATATAATCAGCTAAAGCTAACATCAAAAGAAATATCAACTCAATTACAATCGACTTTGAATGCAGTTGTAGATTTGAGAAACAATCTTAGTATAGACATTGTTTTCCCATATTATTCTTTATGTCTTTCTCACAAGAAATTATATAAGGTCATGACGTATAACTATACTGATGATTGATGAACATTACATATACATAAATGAATTAGTTAAAAAAGTAAAAGCAGATGATAGTAACGCTTTAATTGAACTCTATCATTTTTACAAACCGCTTATTTTTTCATCTATTTCAAGGTGTATTAACAAAGATAGAGGACTTATAACTCATAAAGAAGATTTGAGTCATGAATCAATTTTTGTATTGCTTAAATTGTGTAAAAACTATGATTCGTCTCTGAGTTATTTTTCATACTATTTATCTACAAGAATAGACCATGCATTATTGTCTCATTTCAAAAGTACGTTTGATGTAAAAACTGAACCACATGAATATCCAGTAATAAATACATACTTTGATCCTTTTAACAGAATAAATAATGAGATCGTTTTAGACGAGGCAATGAGTCAATTGAATGAGAAACAAAAAGAAGCAATAGAATTATATTTCTTCCAAGAATATACTCAAGAAGAGGCTGCTGCAAAATTAGGAATACAACAAGCAGCATTTTCTAAGAGGCTTGATAGAGCTTTGGATAAATTGAGAAGCATTCTGAGTGAAGCCTTTAAAACTGATGGAATATTTTAGGCTGTTATTTTGTATTATATTGATATGCTGAGAAATTAAAACCCCTAGTTAAGTCAAGGGGTTTATTTTTTTGACATATAAATTTGCAAATTTATTTTATTTAAGGGGAGTGTTAAAGTGTCCGAAAAAAATAATGATGACTTTATTTACAATTGGCGCAATGAATTAAAGCAACATGCAGACGGTGCTTATCTTGTAGCTAAAAGAATGGCCTCAAATCTCAAAGACAAAGGTTTAAGCAAAAATGATATTATTGAGCTTTTAGCCGTAGAAAACTTTGATATCGATTTAGCTAAGAGAGTTGCATCCAAGGTATTTGAAACCACTGAAAAAGTTGCGGAAAATAATACAATCGAAGTTTCTGTTGTTCCTACCAAGTACGCCGATTGTGCTCCAATTATAGAAAGAAGTCTTACAAAATTAAGTGCTAAAGAGTTTGCTAAGAGACTTTGCTCAGGTCCTTATGCAATTGTTAAAACAGATGAAAAATCCTTTGATTCTTGGATTAGATTAGCTGAATTGGCAAAATCATCTGCAAATGGAAAACACAATCTTCATACAGAACTTAAACCTTGGGTAGAAGAAGCTTTATTAAATTCAGTTTTAGTGGCTCAAAGAGAAAAGCCTACAATCACAGCAGCTGACAAATCTAACAAAGTATTTAAAGTTGCTATGAGAAAGGGTGAAGCTACAGTAGATTTATCAGCTGGAACTTCATCATCAGAAAAATATACAAAAGGTAATTATGAAACATTTGGAATTGCAGACGAATATATGGTTTCAGCTGCAGACACCGTTTCTCCATACCAAAGATTAAAAAGAGCATTAGACTTTTAATTATTATTTAACTTATTTAAACCCGTCGATTTCGACGGGTTTTCTTTTATCTGTAAAAAATAATTAATATGGCAAATCCTAAAGACAATATCATTAACGCTCTAGTTCAAACTGAAGACAATCTTCCAGAACAATCTCTGAAATATTTCAAAGATATTAAAGAAACAGATGAACCAGTAGTTCCCCTTCCAGCAGACCATATGGGGGACGTAACTTATCCACAATTTATAGAAGTAAGATGCGCTATATGTAGTTCTCATTTGAGAAACTTAGCCGAACATGTTTATCTTGAAAGTGGAAAAAAATCTCAAGCAGTAATTAAGTTTTTTGAAAAGCATTACCACGCTAAACTAAACTGGACCCAGATTTCTACTCACATGGAACAACATTGTGATTTTAAGAAATTAATGACTTCAGGTTTAAAAAGTTATGAACAACAAGAAGAATTAATTGCCCCTTGGATTTTTAGAGAGAACCAATTAGCTTTAACTGCACTAATGGTTGAATTGGATGATGTTAGAGGAATTGACTGTAGCAAAAATAATGATTTAAAATTAAAACGTGCAGCAATGGTTGAAAAGCTTATCAGTAAGATTCTCGATATCAAAGAAAAAAGGGATAATCAAGGTGTTTTTTCAATTAATATCTTCGAAATATTAGCTGAACTCCATGACAAATGTGAAAGTGAGTTTGATAAGCGATTGATTAGAGATGAATTGAAGAAGCTAAGAGAAAAGCTTAAACAAGAAAATTAATGAGAAAAAATGCATCAAAGGCTACACTTACACAAGCCGAAATAAGACAACAACTTATCCAACAAGCAAATTTAGCATCAGAAAAGTTTAAAGATTCTGAATATGCTGAAGAGTTTTTAGATGAATTGGCTCCTAGTGTCAGATCTGAAATTGCCCCTCCTGCTAAACCTGATAAAACAAGATTTAATCCAGATCAAATTGTAGATATTGTTACTTTCATTGAACATCCATACTTCTGTAATTTAAAGCCATACCCATTACAAAGACTTATTTTGAAATGTTTTTATATGGGTCAGGAAGGCAATACGGATTTAATTATTCAAGATATCCCAGAAGAAGAAAGAGTTGGCTGTACTGGATGTGTGTGGGATTTTGTAAGAAAGAATGAAGAAAAGTCTGTAGAGATGCATAAACTCAACAGACCTTTCAAAGCATCATTTACAGTAATTAATTCTCCCTGTCTTACTTGCAACAGAATGGATAGAGAGATATCTGAACAACGATACACTCATGAAAAAGATAATGCGACTAATCCAGATGCACTAAAAACAATTGAGCAATTAGAACAAAGACCTATCATTGATAATTTTCAAACAGAAAAAGATCTTTTGTTTTCTGAAGAGTTTGATCCAAAACTTCGTATGCAAATTATCAATAAATGTGAAAGCAGATTTAAGTTTCAAGAATTAGTTTTAGTTTTAGGAAGAAGATCTGGCAAATCATTCCTTGTGTCTGCAATTGCTCTTTATGAACTTTATAGATTAATTTCTATGGGTCATCCTCAAGCAAGATATGGATTGATGGAGTTCGACGCTATATACCTCCTTAATGTAGCTAAAAACGAGGAGCAGGCAAAGAACGCTATCTTCGCCAAACTCAAGCAAACAGTATTGGCTTCACCTTATTTTCAACCTTATATTGGTAAAGACACAGAACTTGAAATGAGATTCTTTACCGAAAATGACCGTAAAGAAAATGAGAGAAGAGAAGCTAACGGACTCAATTTATTTTCTGGATCCTTAGTATTAAAATGTGGTTCAAGTAGTGCATCGGGTCTTGTTGGTCTTACTTGTTGGAGTGTAATCATGGACGAAATTGCAGCTATGGCTGGTGATAATCCTGATTCTGGACTCGACTATGACCTATACAATGATTTGAAACCATCTCTTGCAACATTTGGTCGTGATGGAAAGATGATGATGCTTTCCAACCCCAAAGGACCAATTGGATTGCTATATGATTTACATGAGAACAGACAAGACGATCCATCTACTTTGGTTATGCGTGGTCCTACTTGGCTTGTAAATCCAAACATCGATAGAGACTTTTTAGATTCAGAAAAGAAAAAGAACCCTACTGAATATCAAATGCAGTATGGAGCTGAGTTTGGTGCATCATCTTCAGATCCAATGTTTACTGAAGATGATGTAAATAGATTCTTTACTTCTATGTCAATGGTTAAAAGATCAGAAATGGGAACTGGTATGTTTGAATACTTTTGCCATATAGATCCAGCACGAACTTCTGATTACTATGCACTGGCTGTAGCACATTGTGAAATTATGTATGGAAGTTATGGCAAAGACAATAAACCTTTAAGAAGAGTTGTTATTGACCATATTCATTTTTGGAATCCTCGAACTAAAAATCAACCTGTATCTGAAAAAGAAGTGGAAGACTATGTTGTTTCCCTACATCACAAGTTTAGATTCAAGCAAGTAAGTATTGACCAATGGAACTCGCAATCTTCTGTTATTAAATTAAGAAACATGAGAGTGCCAATTGTTGAAAAAACATTTAACAAGAACTATAAAGAATCTATTTACACTGAGCTTGCTACATTATTGAGAGAAGACAGAATTGATATTTATGATTTGTCTGGTGGTGAGTATATTGATTTGAGAGGAAATAAAATGCCGCTTGATGAGATTAAAGAAGCAAAGACACAATTTTTATTCTTACAGAAAAAATGGAAAGGCAATAGGTTTATTATCGAATCTTTAAAGGGATATAAGGACGATATTTGTGATGCTGTTGCAGCAGTAGCATATGAAGCTTATTTTTCTAAAATTGCAGAAGTTCTTCCAAGGTCAAGGACGATCAATATGGGTGGAAGAATAAAATAATTATCCGTCTTTGAGGTTTCACGTAATGTCTTCAAACAAGAATATAAAAACAGCTGCTGGTTTTGGTGGTGTTGGAGGAGCAGGTTCAGGTAACTGGGCACCTGGCGGAAGCCCAGGCGGTAGCACCTATGGTGACTTTAATCAGTTTATATCTGATCAATCTTTCGAATCAATTCTTGCTAGATCACATAATCCACCTGATGATGATGAAAAGAGAAACTTTGAAGCAAGATTGGTACCTTTTCACAATTTTAAAGAAGATGATATTCTTGGCAATATAGATGTTCTTGATCCAGTTGAAAGAGAAAGAATTAAATTAAGAGCCAGACTAAGACAACACAAATCCATGCTTGAAGATGCTGCTAACAACATGCATAAATCAAAAGCCACGGATAACAAAGAGTCTTATATTTCTATGGAAGATTCTTTATCAAAACGAAGAAAATATAAAGAAAAGCAAAAGTTTGATTACGAAGATGATGTCCCAGCACAAATCAAACCAGAAAGACTTCATTATGCTTCAACTCGTCAAGCTAAAGATTTTACTTCTAAAAGTAGAGGACAAATTACTGAGTCTGGACCAGATGATAATCCTTTCTACGAAGCTCAATATTCTAATCCTCAATTAGCTAAAACTCCCGTTCTTACCGAAGGAGTCAATTTAGAAGAGTATTTCAAAGATTTAAAAAATGAATACACTCCAGATGCTGATGGATCTAGAAATGAAACAACTATACTTGACACCTTAGATCCAGATGCATCAAGGCCTAATTTCTCTGGTAGAAGTTCTGCAGATTCTTACGATCCAAGTGAACAAGATAAGACACTTGAACAACAACTGCATACCGAAGAATATGTTTACAAAGATGACTATAGCAGAAACAATAGAGGTAATGAACCTATTAGTTTTGATGATAATCCTGGACTAAAAGGTCAAGGTAATTTCTCTAGAGTTCCTTGGGCAGGGTCTAATTTGTAAAATATACTTATGGCATATGATTATCTTGTTATTGGAGCCGGATTGTTCGGCTCCATTTTTGCATATGAGGCTAATCAGATAGGCAAAAAAGTATTAGTTATTGATAAAAGAACTCATATTGGTGGTAATTGTTACACTGAGCCTTACGAAGATTATCACTTGCATAAATACGGTCCTCATATTTTTCATACATCAAAAAAATATATATGGGACTACATCAATCAATTTGCTGAGTTTTCAAATTATTCACATAGAGTAAAAGCATATTCTAATGGCAAAATATACAGCTTGCCTATAAATCTTCTTACTTTAAATCAATTATGGCCTGATGCTAACACACCTGAAAAAGCTATTGCCAGAATTGAAAGAGAAATTATTCCTTGCTCAAATCCACAAAACTTAGAAGAGCATATTTTATCTTTGGTAGGTAAGACTATATATGAAAAACTTATCTATGGATACACTAAGAAACATTGGGGGCGAGAACCAAAGCTTTTACCATCTTCTATAATTAAAAGATTGCCAATAAGATACACTTTTGATGACAACTATTATCCAGATATTGATGTTTATCAAGGTGTGCCAAAAAATGGATATACATCTATCTTTGAAAAACTTCTAAGCGGTATTGATGTTGAGCTAGGAATTGATTTCTTTAAAGAAAGATCATACTGGGAATCTAAAGCAAAGAAAATAGTATTTACTGGAGAAATACAGAAATACTTTGAGTATATGTTTGGCACACTTGAATATAGAGCTTTAGAGTTTAGAGATTACAAGGTGAATGTTGATTTTCAAGGTTGTGCTCAAATGAACTACACAGATCCAGATACATCATGGACTCGGATTATTCAACACAAACATTTCACCAAAAGCAAATCTACAAATGATTTTATCACCTACGAATATTCGAAAACATATACAGGTGATAATGAACCATTTTATCCAATAAATGATGAATCAAACAATTATATTTATGAGCAATACAGAAAATATGCAGAAAAGTATTCTGACAATTTAATTATAGGTGGGCGTTTGGGAAATTATAGATATTACGATATGGACATGACTATTGCTAATGCTTTGTCAGTGTGTAAGAAAGAATTAGCAGGATAAACAAGCAAAAAATTATAAAACAAAAATTATGCATAAAAGTCAAATTATAAAATTGTTGAAACTTGCAGATCGTTATGACAGGACTGGTATGTTCCGTGAAAGCGACAAAATTACTAACAATTTGAAAAGACTAGCTCAATATTATGGCAACTTTGGTGTGAGTGATACTGTAAATCGTGTTGTTGAATATGATGACACCGCTGAAGATGTTGAAATTGATCAAAAAAGATTAGATAAACAAGATCGTTTTAGATCACCAGAGTATAAAGAAGATGAAGCTTCTAATTGCGTTGAATTTAATATAGAAGCAAAATTACATGGTCCTTCAGGAACTGGTATTGCTTACGAAGACCCAGCTCCTGAACCCAAAAACGTAGGCTTGGATGACGACGTAGCTCAAGGTGATTTGAGTAATTTCTTGTTTGAAAATACTTACGAACAAAATGTTTCAGATGGAAAGGGTTATCTGAACAGAAGTTATAGATAGGAGAAAATTATGCCTTTACCGATTCAATCATTAAACAATTTACCAAATGATAATGACAATGTTGAAATGTCATCTTTGGGTTTATCTGATATTCAAATTCAACTTTTAGGACTTAGCAGACCAACAAGAGAAGCTAAAGTTACTGTTAGCCAAAAGGATATTGATTTACTTAAAATCATTGAAAAGAATCAAAATGATGTTGTGACTGCAGCAAATATGTTGAACGATATAAAGAATGCCAAGGTTTTCAATGTCCCAAGTACAATAGGAGATGGCGAACTTTTAGCACTTAAGACTGCTGGATTATTGTCTGGAAGTGGAAGATCCGTTTCATTAACCGAAAAGGGCAGAGTTGCTCTTAGAGACGCATACTTGAAAGATCCAGTCAATGAATTCAGAAAATCAAGAAAGAAAAACAAGTTCGATTTAGAAGAAGCTAAAAATGTTAAGGTTGCTGCGAAAAAATCTACTTTCAAAAAAGTATGACTCACTGATGATTTTAAAGGTG
>JACCDM010215110.1_pt1 | contig 33528 bp, 31 predicted proteins | sample 7445851 | NCBI WGS metagenome assembly JACCDM01 (sample SAMN15323438, study PRJNA562643) | freshwater metagenome | isolation source: river surface water | place: USA:Blue River Watershed | collected 2017-08-16
CTTGTTGCGCTCAGCGGCCTTGCGGTTCGTGCCAATACGCTTCAACTGTGACTTGATGTTTGCCATGTTTCACTTTCAATTTTGGATTTTCGCGTGGAAAACCCTCGAATGTTTTTTAGGGGTTTTGCTTGGTGACACTCATCCGCTACTGAAGTAAATGCTACCAGCACACACCGCTGCAAGGCAACAAGTCGGGGAGTTGTGCGAGAATAGTCAAGTTGCAGTCGCAACCACAAACGTCACCGAAATCAACGAGGTTTATCTTGTCGCCACGCGCACAACGGAGTCTTGAGCCATCAAAGACCGACCCCTCGTTTATTCGCAACTTCTGCATCATCGCCCACATCGACCACGGCAAGTCAACCCTTGCCGACCGAATGCTTCAGCTAACGGGTGTGGTTGACGATCGTTCAATGCGCGCGCAGTATCTAGACCGAATGGACATCGAGCGCGAACGCGGAATCACCATCAAATCTCAAGCAGTTCGAATGCCTTGGGAGGTTGCCGGTCAGACTTATGCGCTAAACATGATCGACACTCCCGGCCACGTTGACTTCACCTACGAGGTTTCACGCTCGCTTGCCGCCTGTGAGGGTGCCGTTCTTCTAGTTGACGCGGCTCAGGGCATCGAGGCTCAAACCTTGGCCAACCTTTACCTCGCCATGGAGAATGATCTTCAGATTATCCCCGTTTTGAACAAAATCGACCTACCAGCCGCCCAACCTGAGAAGTATGCCGAAGAATTGGCCAACCTCATCGGCGGAAACCCAGAAGACTGCCTTCGCGTTTCGGGTAAGACCGGCATTGGCGTGGATGCTCTGCTCGACAAAATCGTGGCCACCGTGCCTAACCCGGTCGGCGACCCAACCGCCCCTGCGCGAGCGATGATCTTCGACTCGGTTTATGACTCCTACCGCGGTGTGGTGACCTACGTGCGCATGATCGATGGTCAGCTGTCACCTCGCGAGCGCATTCAGATGATGTCTACCAAGGCCATTCACGAGCTTCTCGAGATCGGCGTTTCGTCGCCAGAACCTGAGCCAACCAAGGGCCTCGGCGTGGGTGAAGTGGGCTATCTAATCACCGGCGTGAAAGACGTGCGTCAGTCGAAGGTGGGCGACACCATCACCACTCAGGCCAAGCCTGCCACCGTCGCTCTGAAGGGCTACAGCGAGCCAAAGCCGATGGTGTTCTCGGGCCTTTATCCAATCGACGGCAGCGACTACCCGAACCTGCGTGAGGCGCTTGACAAACTAAAGCTCTCTGACGCCGCCCTGGTCTATGAGCCAGAAACCTCGGTAGCCCTGGGCTTCGGTTTCAGATGTGGATTCTTAGGTCTACTGCACCTAGAAATCGTGACCGAGCGCCTCGAACGCGAATTTGGGCTCGACCTAATCGCGACTGCACCTTCGGTGATCTACGAGGTCACCATGGAAGACCAAAAAGAGGTCACCGTAACGAACCCGAGTGAGTTCCCGACCGGCAAGGTGAAGAAAGTGCTCGAACCCATGGTTCGCGCCACAGTGCTGAGTCCCAAAGACTACGTCGGCACCATCATGGAGCTTTGCCAAGCGCGTCGCGGCACCATGATCGACATGCAATACCTCGGCGAAGACCGTGTTCAACTTCGCTACACCTTGCCGCTGGCAGAAATCGTCTTCGACTTCTTCGACCAGCTAAAGAGCCGCACCCAGGGTTACGCATCTCTTGACTACGAAGAGGCCGGTTTGCAAGAGGGCGATTTGGTCAAGGTAGACATTCTGCTTCAGGGCGATCAGGTCGATGCATTCAGTGCGATCGTTCACCGTGAAAAGGCTTATTCCTACGGTGTGATGATGACCGGCAAGTTGCGCGAGCTCATTCCGAGGCAGCAGTTTGAGGTTCCGATTCAGGCAGCCGTAGGTTCACGCATTATTGCTCGCGAGAGCATTCGTGCAATGCGCAAGGATGTTCTGGCCAAGTGTTACGGCGGTGACATCAGTCGCAAGCGCAAGCTACTCGAGAAGCAAAAAGAGGGTAAGAAGCGCATGAAGATGGTTGGTCGCGTCGAGGTTCCGCAAGAGGCCTTTATCGCCGCGCTTTCTACCGATGGCGAGAAAAAGGGCGAGAAGAAGGGCAAGTAGTTGGCGGGGCCACTGCCAATCGGTGAACCTGCACCTCGCGATGGTGCGCTGCCTGCATCCACTCTCGAAAACGCCTCAAACCGCACCTTTCACGCGTATGTTCACGTGCCATTCTGTCGAGTGCGGTGTGGGTACTGCGACTTCAACACCTACACGTCTTCTGAGTTACCCGGCTATTCACCGAAAAACTTTGTCGCGAACCTGACCTCAGAGTTAGAACTATCGCAGCGCGTGCTAACTGCCGCAAACTTGCCCGACCGCAAACTAACCACCGTGTTCTTTGGTGGCGGAACTCCCACGCAGTTAGAACCGCAGCAACTGGCTGGTGCACTAGGCGCCTTGAAAGACGCTTTTGGCTTGGACGATGGGGCAGAGGTTACTACCGAAGCAAACCCAGACAATGTTGACGAGTCTTACCTGACCCATTTGGTCGATGCAGGGTTTACCAGGGTGTCTTTCGGCATGCAGTCTGCGGTGCCAGAGGTATTGGCAACGCTAGAGCGCACTCATAAGCCAGCGAACGTGCCATCTGCCGTAGCTGCAGCCAAGAAAGCCGGTTTAGCTACCTCGGTTGACCTAATCTATGGGGCACCGGGTGAAACCATGGAGCAGTGGCGCGCCAGCGTAGCGGCTGCACTTGAACTCGAAACCGATCACATTTCTGCATATGCCTTGATTGTTGAGCCGGGAACTAAGTTAGCCAGACAGATTCGTTCGGGTGAGCTGGCCGAGCCAGACGACGACCTAACCGCCGAGAAATACGAATACCTAGACCAGGCGCTTAGCGATGCCGGCTTCGAATGGTACGAGTTGAGTAACTTCAGCAAGGATGCCCGAACGCGGTCGGCACATAACCTCGCCTATTGGCAAACCCAAGATTGGTGGGGTTACGGCCCGGGTGCTCACTCTCACGTGGGTGGCGTTCGGTGGTGGAACCAGAAGCATCCAACCACCTACGCGGCAGCGCTCGCCGAGGGTCACTCGCCCGCGGCCGGTCGTGAAACCATGAACGATCAAACCAAGCTTGAAGAGCGCCTATTGCTAGAACTCCGCCTGCGATCGGGTCTCCCAATCGACGTTGCAAAAGTCATCAATCCGAAGGCTACCGGGGTGGTTGCTACCTTGATCGCCGACGGCTTGGTCGAGGCATCCGCTGCGCTCGCGGGATCGCTGGTGCTCACTCTCAAGGGTCGCTTGCTCGCCGATGCTGTGGTTCGTCGAATCATCTAGGTGGTTTGCCGGTGGGGCGGGGTAATATTGGCACTCAAGACCATCGAGTGCTAGCGAGGTGAATATGCTCCAAGACCGCACCCTAGAAGTACTGCGCGCGATTGTGCAGGATTACATCGCCACAAAAGAGCCAGTCGGTTCAAAGACCTTGGTAGACCGCCACAACTTTGGCGTTTCGTCGGCAACCATTCGCAATGACATGGCTCTTCTAGAAGAAGAAGAGCTAATCGTGGCACCGCATACTTCAAGCGGGCGAGTGCCAACCGATAAGGGTTATCGACTGTTCGTAGACCGCTTGAGCGAAGTCAAACCGCTTTCTAACGCCGAGCGCTCGGCCATCGAAACTCTTCTCACCGCCAGCAGCGATCTCGAAGAGACTCTGGCGAAAACCGTTCGACTGCTCTCTCAACTAACCAACCAGGTTGCCATGGTGCAGTTTCCGACTTTGGGCAAGTCTTTGGTGCGTAACATCGAGTTGCTGTCGATCACCGACACCCGAATTCTGATCTTGCTGGTAGCCGACACCGGTCGCATCGAGCAGCACATGATCGACATGCTCGGCGGCTATGAGCTGAGCGACCTTGCCGAGATTAGGGCACGTCTAAACTCAGTGCTCGCCGGCAAGCCTTTGGCCAGCGTACAAAACCTTTTGGCCGGCTTCGATGCCAATTTTGCCCCTGACCGTCGTGCTTTAGTAGGGGCAGTGGTCACTGGTCTGCTTGAAAGCGTCGACGCAAACCGTACCGAAAAATTGTTACTTTCTGGCACCGGAAATTTGGCTCGGCGCGAGGGTGATTTCTCAGGATCTATCACGCCGGTTCTCGATGCCATCGAGGAGCAAGTCGTCTTGCTTCGTCTCATGAGCGAAATGCAGTCAGAACAACACGGTGTTGGAGTTCGCATTGGTCGCGAGAGCGGTGTCGCTGGGTTGAACGAAACATCACTGATGGTTGCCGGTTACGAAAACCAGGGTGCAGAGGTAGCCAAACTGGGCGTTCTGGGCCCAACCCGCATGGATTATTCGGGCAACATCGCGGCGATTCGCGCGGTAGCTCGTTACTTGACCAAGATTCTCGGAGGATAACTTGAGCGACCACTACCAGGTCTTAGGCGTAGAACGCGATGCGACCGAAGACCAGATCAAAAAGGCCTACCGAAAACTGGCCCGCGAGCTGCACCCCGATGTCAACCCGTCGCCAGACGCCCAAGAGCGGTTCAAGGCCGTAACCCACGCCTACGAGGTGCTGAGCGACGCCGATTCGCGACGCAACTACGACATGGGTGGTTCTGACCCATTCGGTGGTGCGGGCGGTTTTGGTTTCGGAGACATTTTCGATTCTTTCTTCGGCGGAGGTGGCTCGCGTGGTCCTCGCTCGCGCGTCGAACGAGGCCAGGATGCACTTCTGCGAGTTGACCTAACCCTTCGTGAAGCTGCCTTTGGAATCAACAAATCGGTGGACATCGATACCGCGGTGCTATGTAAAACCTGCAACGGAAGCTGTTGCCAGCCGGGTACCACGCTCAGAACCTGTGACATCTGCCGAGGATCCGGTCAAATTCAAAGACAGGTTCGCTCACTGCTAGGAAACGTGCTGACCACTGCGCCATGCAACTCTTGTCAGGGTTATGGCCAAACCATACCTTCGCCATGTGTTGACTGCCGTGGGCAGGGTCGAGTTCGTTCGCGCAGAACCCTCGATTTGAACATCCCGGGTGGTGTTGAAGACGGGCTTCGCCTGCAGTTGGCCGGTCAGGGTGAAGTTGGCCAAGCTGGCGGTCCAAACGGTGACATCTATGTCGACATTTCGGTGCGGAGTGATGAGATCTTCAGCCGTCAGGGCGACGATCTACACTGCACTCTCGAGGTGCCGCTGCACGACGCCGTTTTGGGCGCGCTAATCAACATCGAAACCTTCGATGGCGATGAAAAGGTCGACATCGAGCCAGGTTTTCAGACGGGCGACGTCATCACGCTCAAGGGCAAAGGCGTCAAGCACCTGCGTTCGAGTGGCCGTGGCGATCTGAAGGTCACCCTGCAGGTGGTTACCCCAACAAAACTCGACACTAAGCAAAAAGAGCTGTTCCGTCAGTTGCAGAAACTTCGCAAGAATGACGAACCAAAACTTGTGCGCCACAAACAGGGCAGTTTCAAGGCGAAACGCTAATGGTCGAACCGTTGTTTCGATTCGACGCTTCGATGAGCGCCGGAGAAACCGTTCAGCTTGACGGCCCAGAGGGGCACCACGCAGCGGCAGTGCGTCGTATGCGGGTGGGTGAGGCCATCGCTCTCACCAACGGACGCGGTTTGCGCGCCCGTGGCTCGGTAAGCGCGGTTTCACCCAAACAGCTGTCGGTGAAAATCGATTCGATCGAGCAACTGGATGCTCCGCCCCTCTCTTTCTGCTTGATTCAGGCCGTTGCCAAGGGCGATCGTGATGAGTTGGCCGTGCAGGCGGCAACCGAGTTGGGTGTTGCCCAGGTTGTGCCTTGGCAAGCCGACCGATCGATTTCGCGCTGGGAAGGTAAAGAAGCCAAAAACCAAGCGCGCTGGCAGCAAATCGTCGACGAAGCTTCGAAGCAGGCCCTGCGCCCTTGGTTTGCCGAGGTCGCCGAAATAGTTTCGTCTAAACAACTCGCGAAAATCATCGAGAGCTCTCAAGATGTCTACCTGGTGCTTGATCCAACCGCTGAGCAATCTCTGGCCGTTTTTGCACCACCGAGTGCCGGCAAAGTCAGCCTGATTGTTGGCCCAGAAGGTGGCATAGCAGAGTCTGAGTTAGCCGCATTCGAGAGTGCCGGCGCCAAGAGGGTTCATCTGGGCACTGGCATTTTGCGAACATCCACTGCCGGTATGGCCGCTCTCTCAGTACTCGCCGCTAAGTCGGGCTACTGGGGTTAGATTTGTTGTGGAGGATACTTTGAACGACTGCATTTTTTGCAAGATTGTCGCCGGTGAATTCGGCACCGCGCTGGTTGCCGAATCTGAGCATGCCATCGCCTTCAAAGACATTTCACCTCGCAAACCGGTGCACATTTTGGTGGTTCCACGCGAACACCACCGCGATGTCGCCGAACTTTCGAAAATGAACCCTGGAGCCCTCGCCGACCTGGTGGCACTTGGATGTCGCGTGGCCGATGAGCTCTCAACCGGCTCGTTTAGGCTCACCTTCAACACCGGAGAAGAAGCCGGTCAAACGGTCTTTCACGCACACGGCCACATAACCAGCACCACTCCAAAGGCTGCCAGTGCCAGCTAAAAACCACGAAACCGCGAGTGAGCAGTTTGAACTGGCAGTGAGCGATCTTGCCTCGGTGTTTGGCCCAGGCGACCAGCTGGTGCGAGAGCTCGAATCGGTGTTTGCCGACTTGAGAATCTCGGCTCGCGGAAACAAAGTAAAACTAGAGGGCTCTCCAGCTGCAGTTGCCACCGCCCGTCGTGCCATCGACGAGCTAGCCACCATGGTGATCAACGGTCGCGTGCCAAGCGCCGAAGACGTTAGCCGCACAATCAACATGCTCAAGGCGAACGCGAGTGCCAAGGCCGCCGAAGTCTTGAGCCAGAGCATCCTCTCTTCTCGTGGCAAGACGATTCGACCAAAAACGGAAGGGCAAAAGGCCTACGTCGACGCCATCGATCAGAACACGATTGTCTTTGGCATCGGCCCGGCCGGAACCGGAAAAACCTACCTCGCAATGGCGAAGGCGGTGCAGGCTCTTCAGCGCAAAGAAGTCAGTCGAATCATTCTGACCAGGCCGGCCGTTGAGGCGGGAGAGCGACTAGGTTTCTTGCCCGGTTCGCTAAACGACAAGATCGATCCATACCTGCGCCCGCTGTTCGACGCTTTGAACGAAATGCTCGAGGCTGATGCGGTTCCAAAGCTAATGGCCTCGGGCACGATTGAGGTTGCGCCGCTGGCCTATATGCGAGGCCGAACCCTGAATGACTGTTTCGTGATTCTCGACGAGGCTCAGAACACCACGCCCGAGCAGATGAAAATGTTTTTGACTCGACTCGGTTTCAACTCAAAGATGGTCATCACCGGTGACATTACCCAGATTGACTTGCCAGCGGGTGTCTCTGGTCTGAAAACCGCGTCGATGGTTTTGAAGAACATCGATGACATGCACTTCGCCACGCTAACCAGTGCCGACGTGGTTCGACACTCGCTCGTGGCTCGTATCGTTGACGCCTATACCAAGTTTGAACAGAAAAAGATGGCTGCGGCAGGCAGGAGCAAGTGATGAGCATCGAACTAAACAATGAGTCTGGCGTAGAGGTCGACCAACCTCGGGTGTTGGCGCTTGCCACCTACGCTTTAGATTTCATGAACATCCACCCAGATGCCGACCTTGCCATCTCGTTCACCGACGAGGCAACCATGGAGAAACTCCACATCGAATTCATGGATGAGCCCGGGCCAACCGATGTGCTGTCTTTTCCGATGGATGAGCTTCGCCCCGGAACGCCAGAAGACCTAACTCCGGCCGGGTTGCTCGGAGACATCGTGGTCTGCCCAACCGTAGCTGCGCGCCAAGCGCAAACCGCCGGGCACGAAACCATCAATGAAATTTTGTTGCTCACCACCCACGGCATCTTGCACCTGCTCGGCTACGACCATGCCGAACCAGAAGAAGAGAAAGAAATGTTCGGCCTACAGCGCGAGATTCTCGAGGGTTTTTATGCCGCGGAGCGTGCCTAGTTGATCGTTTTTGCCATCTGGGTAGCGGTCATTCTCGCGGTTCTAACCGTTATGACGGCGATCATCGCATCGGCTATCGAACGTGACGAACTTATCGACCATTCGAACGAGTCGATCTCATTTTTGCGGCTCAGCCTCACCGGCCTATTCGGATCGGTCATCGGCGCGGCCATAGCCCCGGCAACCCCGTCTTGGTGGTGGACAGCCCTGATCACATCGGCCCTTATGCTCATCGTTTTGTTTGGTTCACAACTCGCCGCTCGCTTTCTGGGGCAAAATGCCTTCGCGCGCTTTTTGGCCAAAACATTTGCAAGACCACTGAGGTCTCTCGACTTGCTCTTTACGCCGCTCGCAACACCTAAAACCGAGGCGCCCGACGAATTCGAGCAAGAGCTGCTCGAATCAGTTGACGAGTTCGGCGAAACCATAGTTCGCGAGGTTATGGTTCCGCGAATCGACATGGCTACGACTCCAGCCGACGCCACACTGTCCGCGTCACTCGAAACGTTCTTGGCGAGTGGCTATTCGCGTCTTCCGGTTTTAGGTAAGAACGTCGATGACATTGTCGGAGTGCTCTATCTAAAAGATGTGGCGAGGATGCTCTCGAGCAGCACCGAGTCGGCAACCTCGACCACGGCAGCAGCCAAGTCGCGCAAAGCCACGTTCGTACCCGAGTCAATGCCGGTTGATGACCTTTTGCGTCAAATGCAGAAAAGTGCCACTCACATCGCCATTGTGGTTGATGAATACGGCGGCGTAGCAGGCTTGGTAACCATGGAAGACCTGATCGAAGAAATCGTTGGCGACATTGCCGACGAATACGATCGCGAGATTCCAGAGGTTGAAGTTCTCGATGGTGGATTACTTCGAGTGTCGGCAAAGTATTCGCTTTTTGACCTTGGTGAGAGATTCGGCCTAGAACTCGAAGATGAAGATGTCGACTCGGTTGGCGGAATGCTCAACAAGCTACTTGGCAAGTTGCCGGCCAAAGGTGACAGCGCGTCTTTCTCTGGGCTTACCCTGAGTGCCGACCGCTTAGAGGGTCGACCAAAGCGTTTGATCACCGTGATCGTTGCCCCAAACCAAGAATTGCTAGAGGCTCAAGAAGCCTTCGAAGGAGAAAACTAGATGACCGAACACAGATCGGGATTCGTCTCTTTCGTTGGCCGACCAAACGTGGGCAAATCTACTCTCACCAATGCGCTGGTCGGCGAGAAGATCGCAATCACCAGCGCCAAGCCGCAAACCACGCGTAGAGCTATCCGAGGAATTGTGCACCGCGAACAAGGTCAGATCATCGTGGTCGATACCCCCGGGCTCCACCGCCCACGCACTCTGCTCGGCAAGCGCTTGAACGATCTGGTTGACACCACACTCAGTGGGGTAGACGTGATTGGTTTCTGCATTCCGGCCAATGAAAAGATTGGCCCGGGCGATAACTTCATCAATGAACAGCTCGGGGAGTTCAGGCGCGCCAAATTGGTTGCGATCGTCACCAAGTGTGAACTGGTAGGCAAGACAGCACTGGCTGACCAGTTGCAAGCCGTTTCAAAATTGCGTGACTGGGCCGACATCGTGCCCGTCTCGGCCCTGGGCGATGATCAACTGGATGTTCTAGCCGACGTTCTAATCTCACTCCTGCCAATCGGCCCAGCGCTATACCCGGCCGACGCGGTTACCGACGAGAGCATTGAATCGCGCATCTGTGAACTGATTCGTGAGGCAGCGCTCGAAGGCGTTCACGACGAACTTCCGCACTCGCTTGCGGTGACCATCGATGAAATGAACCAGCGCGAAGATAAAGACTTGCTCGACATACATGCGAATGTGTGGGTCGAAAGAGACAGCCAAAAGGGCATCATCGTTGGTCGTGGGGGAGAACGCATCAAAGACGTGGGAAGCAAATCGCGCAAAGAAATCGAAGCGCTTTTGGGTCAAAAAGTGTTCTTGAACATTCGAGTCAAAGTGGCACCCGAGTGGCAACGCGACCCAAAGCAACTTGGGCGACTTGGCTTTTAGCCACGATTCGCACTAACCTGAACTCGTGTTCTTCGGTCTCCTACTTAGCGGCCGCGACGAGGCCTAACTCGGCCCTCCTCGTCGCGGAGCCTCGTGCACGGCTGACCCAATAGATACTTCGGCCAACGCCGTGACACAAGGAGAACCCCAAATGCAGAACCGTCAAAAGCCATCGACCATGCCGGTGCACAAATATCGCCCGTTCCACGAGCAGATTCCATTCAGCCTTCCCGACCGCACCTGGCCAAGCAAACTTATCGAGTCTGCACCGCGCTGGTGCGCAGTCGACCTGCGAGATGGCAACCAGGCGCTGATTGATCCAATGAGCCCAGAGCGCAAGCTCAAGATGTTCCAACTGTTGGTTCGCATGGGTTACAAAGAGATCGAAGTTGGATTCCCGAGTGCCAGTCAAACCGACTTCGACTTTGTTCGACTTTTGATCGAAGAGGGCCACATTCCCGACGACGTAACGATTCAGGTGCTGACTCAGGCTCGAGACCACCTCATCGAGCGCACCTACGAGTCACTCCGCGGCTCGAAACGAGCCATCGTGCACTTCTACAACTCCACCTCGGTGCTGCAGAGACGCGTGGTGTTCAATGCCGACATGGATGCGATCAAAAAGATTGCGGTCGATGCGGCTCACAAATGCCTGAGCCTTGAGTCGAGCATCCCCGAGACCGACGTGTTCTATGAGTACTCACCAGAGTCATACACCGGCACCGAACTTGAATACGCACTTGAGGTTTGCAATGCGGTTATCGCAGCGATTAATCCGACACCAGAGCGCAAGCTGGTCATCAACCTGCCGGCTACCATCGAGATGACCACCCCGAACATTTATGCCGATTCAATCGAGTGGATGTCGCGCAATATCGACCGTCGCGACAGCGTGTTGATCTCGCTGCACCCGCACAACGACCGAGGAACCGCCGTGGCCGCCGCCGAACTTGGCTACCTCGCCGGTGCCGATCGCATCGAGGGTTGCTTGTTCGGAAACGGTGAGCGCACCGGAAACGTCGACCTAGTGACGCTGGGATTGAACCTTTTCACCCAGGGCATTGACCCGCACATTGACTTCGGCAATATCGATGAGATTCGTCGCACAGTCGAATATTGCAACCAGATGCCGGTGCACGAGCGCAGTCCATATGGTGGCGACCTGGTTTACACAGCCTTCAGTGGTTCACATCAAGACGCCATCAAAAAAGGCTTTGAGCGCATGGCTAAAGATGCGGTCGAGCAAGGCAAAGATGTCGAAGAGTTGGTTTGGGCGGTTCCTTACCTTCCGATCGATCCGAAAGATGTTGGCCGCTCTTACGAGGCCGTCATTCGAGTTAACTCACAGTCGGGCAAGGGAGGTGTGGCCTACCTGCTAAAGGCAGACCACGCCCTAGATTTGCCGCGCAAACTTCAAATCGAATTCTCGCGCGTGGTTCAAAACAAGACCGACGCCGAGGGTGGCGAGGTTTCGAGCGCAAAGCTTTGGAGCATTTTCACCGACGAATACCTGCCTGCCGAAGACATCTCAGAAAAGTGGGGCCGATTCGAGCTGAAGAAGGTGCGCACCGAATCTGACATGGATGGTGTGGTTAACCTCGACGTTGTGCTTCGAGACGGTTCTGGTGAGCTAGTTTCGAGTGGAACCGGTAACGGCCCGATTTCGGCGTTCATCGATGTTCTCGCCAAAGCTGGTGTAACCGTGACGGTTCGCGACTATGTAGAGCACACCCTTTCTGCTGGAGCATCGGCACAGGCGGCCGCTTACACCGAACTCGATGTCAACGGGCGCACCCTTTGGGGTGTGGGAATCGATGGCGACATCGCTACCGCTTCGCTAAAAGCCATCATTTCTGGAGTCAACCGAGCCATTCGCGGCTAGTCTGCGTCTGTTTGGCGAGTGCGTTCGGCATACTTGAGGCGTGCCTCTATATCGTGACGAAGCCGTGGTTTTGCGAACCCACAAACTCGGCGAAGCCGACCGCATCGTCACGATGCTCAGCAAAAACCACGGGCAGGTAAGGGCAGTAGCCAAGGGCGTTCGGCGCACAGCATCCAAGTTTGGTTCAAGACTCGAGCCGTTCATGGTCGTCGACGTTCAACTGTTTGAAGGTAAAAATCTCGACACCGTCAGTCAGGTTGAAACCCTCGCTTCGTATGGCGCAAACATCATCGAAAACTACGCCGCCTACACCTCGGCCAGCGCAATGGTTGAAACTGCCGAAAAGCTGACCGGTGACGTATCGACTCCGCAGCAGTATCTGCTTCTGCTCGGCGGATTGCGCTCTCTGGCTAATGCAGACCACGACCCTTCTCTAATTCTCGACTCGTACCTTTTGCGTGCACTTTCGGTGGCTGGCTGGGCGCCAAACTTTGCGGACTGCTCGAGATGCAACGCTGCCGGACCACACCGCGCTTTCGTGTTGCAACTCGGCGGCGTAGTTTGCCCCAATTGCAAGCCGGCTGGTGCTGCCGTGATAGATGACGACACCGCCGCTCTTCTGGGGGCGCTGCTAAGTGGAGAATGGGATGTCGCAGACGCAAGTTCGCCCCGCTCGCGCACCTCGGCCGCCGGCATTGTCGCCGCTTACAGCCAGTGGCACATCGAACGCGGGCTAAAATCGCTACAACACGTGGAGCGAGAATGACCCAACTTCAACCGGTAGCAAAGGCCGGAGTAAAGCCGCCTAAGTTCGGCTCGCTTCCTGTTCCCGGTCACGTGGCTATCGTCATGGACGGCAACGGTCGCTGGGCCAACGCCCGAGGTTTAACCAGGGTCGAAGGGCACAAGGCTGGCGAAGTTGCACTGCTCGACGTCGTCGCCGGCGCTATCGAGGCAGGTGTCAAACACCTGACCGTCTTCGCCTTTTCTACCGAAAACTGGAAGCGCTCACCCGAAGAGGTTCGCTTTCTCATGGGCTACAACGTCGAAGTTTTGCGTCGTCGTCGCGACCAACTAAACGCTTGGGGCGTGCGTGTTCGCTGGGCAGGCCGTCGCCCCAAGCTTTGGTCAAGCGTGATTCGTGAGCTCGAAGCGGCCGAGGCTCTCACCGCCAAAAACAAGACCCTCACGCTAACCATGTGCGTGAACTATGGCTCGCGAGTTGAGCTGCTCGACGCCATCAACGCCATTAGCACGGATGTCGCATCCGGCGCCTTGAAACCTGGCTCGATCACCGAGAAAACCTTGAACAAGTACATGACCTCGGGTTTCTTGCCCGATGTCGATTTGTTCATCAGGTCTTCGGGTGAGCAACGCATCTCAAACTTCTTGCTCTGGCAAAGCGCATACGCCGAACTCGTCTTCGATGACACCCCGTGGCCAGATTTTGACCGCAGATCTCTGTGGAACGCAATCGAGGCCTTCACCAATCGAGATAGACGTTTTGGTGGCGCTGTAGACAAACCCGCCAAGTAGACTGGTAACTTCCCACAAAGACGTCTCAGCAGCCAGCTAGACGCTAGAAACATGGAGTTCAAAGTGGCCAACCCAAATCGTCTCGACTCGGTAATTTCGCTGGCAAAGCGCCGCGGATTCGTCTTTCCAGCCGGAGAAATCTACGGCGGAACCCGCTCGGCTTGGGACTACGGACCCTTGGGTGTCGAACTCAAAGAAAACATCAAGCGTCAGTGGTGGCGCACGGTCGTAGGTAGCCGCGACGATGTAGTCGGTCTTGACTCATCGGTAATTCTGCCTCGCAAGGTTTGGGAAGCCTCGGGTCACGTGCGCGAGTTCGTCGACCCGCTTATTGAGTGCACCTCTTGCCACAAGCGTTTTCGCGCCGATCACCTCGAAGAGGCCTTCGAAGAGAAGAAGGGTCGCGCACCTTCGTCATTGAACGAAGTGCCTTGCCCAAACTGTGGAACCAAAGAGTCGTGGACCGAGCCCAAGATGTTCAACGGTTTGCTCAAGACCTATCTAGGCCCAGTTGAAGACGAAAGTGGCATGCACTTTCTTCGCCCAGAGACCGCTCAGGGCATCTTCGTAAACTTTGCCAACGTGCTCGGCGCCTCGCGCATGAAGCCACCTTTTGGCATCGGTCAGATCGGCAAGTCGTTTAGAAACGAAATCACCCCAGGAAACTTCATCTTCAGAACCCGCGAGTTTGAGCAGATGGAGATGGAGTTTTTCGTCGAGCCAGGCACCGATGAGCAGTGGCACGACTACTGGATCGAACAGCGCATGGCTTGGTATACCAACCTAGGTATCAACCCAGATAACCTTCGCCTGTTCGAGCACCCGAAAGAGAAGCTCTCGCACTATTCAAAGCGCACGGTCGACATCGAATACCGTTTTGGTTTTCAGGGCAGCGAGTTCGGTGAACTCGAAGGCATCGCCAACCGCACCGACTTCGACCTCTCGACCCACTCGAAGGAGTCGGGAGTTGACCTTTCGTACTTCGACCAAGCTAAGGGTGAGCGCTGGACTCCATACGTCATCGAACCAGCCGCGGGTCTAACCAGGTCGCTCATGGCCTTTTTGGTCGACGCATATGCCGAAGACGTAGCGCCAAACACTAAAGGTGGCGTGGATGTTCGCACCGTGCTTCGACTCGACTACCGTCTTGCGCCGGTCAAGGCCGCGGTCTTGCCACTCTCGCGCAACGAAGACCTCTCACCGGTTGCTCGAAACCTTGCTCAGGAACTTCGTGGCTACTGGAACATCGACTTCGATGATTCAGGCGCCATCGGTCGTCGCTACCGCCGCCAAGATGAGATCGGCACGCCGTTCTGCATCACAGTTGACTTTGATTCACTCGAAGACCAGGCGGTGACCGTTCGCGAACGCGACACCATGGCTCAAGAACGTGTCTCACTCACCAACCTGCGCGGTTACCTAGCAGAACGTTTGATCGGCTAAGCAAGTGACCCTGGCCGCGAAGCCGGCGTTGCAGTACGGCAAGATTTCGATCGCCACCCCGGTGGTGCTAGCTCCGATGGCTGGCATCACCAACACTGCTTTTCGTCGTCTCTGTCGCGAGTTTGGCGGTGGCCTCTATGTTTCAGAGATGGTCACCTCGCGAGCTCTGGTCGAACGCACCGAGGAGTCACTTCGATTAGTGGGTCACCACGAAAGTGAAGACATTCGGTCGGTTCAGCTCTATGGCGTAGACCCGAAAACCATCGCTGATGCCGTCACCATGTTGGTTGCCGAAGACCGGGCTGACCACATTGACCTCAACTTTGGCTGCCCTGTGCCGAAGGTCACCCGAAAGGGCGGGGGAGCAGCGCTGCCCTGGAAGCAAGACCTGTTCTCTTCGATCGTCAACGCTGCTGTCAAGGCTGCCGGTGAGATTCCGGTAACGGTCAAAATGCGCAAGGGTATCGACGCCGACCACCTCACCTACATAGATGCCGGCAAGGCTGCCCGTGACGCTGGCGTGGCAGCAGTTGCGCTTCACGGCCGCACCGCATCCGATTACTACAGTGGCACCGCTGACTGGGATTCAATCGCAAGGCTGCGTGAGGCCATCCCCGATGTTCAGGTGCTGGGTAACGGTGACATTTGGTCTGCCGGAGACGCCATTCGAATGATGCGCCAAACGGGTGTTGACGGAGTCGTTGTGGGGCGAGGATGCCTCGGCCGACCTTGGCTGTTCGGTGACCTTCAGGCGGCCTTCGACGAATACCTGCGCGACCCAAAATCGAACGCGGCAATCGACCCGATTCAGCCGAATCTTGGTGAAGTCGCCGATGCATTCAAGCGCCACGCGCAGTTGCTGGTTGAGTTTTTCGAAAGCGAGGAGCACGCCTGTCGAGACATTCGCAAGCATGTCGCCTGGTATTTCAAGGGTTATCCGGTCGGCGGCGAGTTTAGGGCCGCGCTGGCCCAGGTTGAGAGCCTCGACCACATGGATGAGATTCTTTCTCGTCTCGAGCGTGATCAGCCGTATCCGGGTGAAGAGGCCGAGGGTCCGCGAGGCCGTTTGGGTGGGGCTAAGTCGTGTGCATTGCCCGAGAACTGGCTAGACTCTCGAGAACTTATCGGCGACCAGCGCAAAATGTTGGCTGACGCCGAGATTGGGGTATCGGGCGGATGACGCTTTTGAATGATGCGGGTTACGACCCCGAAGATAGCGAACGTTTCATTTTTGAGACGCGCACCGGTTTTGAACGACGTTCAGAATTCGCGCGCGACCGAGCTCGCGTCTTGCACAGTTCGGCCTTGCGCAGACTGGGTGCCAAGACCCAGGTACTCGAGCCTGCTGGCGGTGACTTCGCCCGCACTCGACTGACCCACTCTCTAGAGGTGGCACAGGTGGGCCGTGAGATGGCTGCTGAACTAGGCGTCAGCCCTGACCTGGTCGACATGGCATGCCTGGCTCACGACCTCGGGCACCCGCCGTTCGGGCACAACGGAGAACGCGCACTTAACGAATGGGCATTCGACATCGGCGGCTTCGAGGGAAACGCCCAAACTTTGAGACTACTGACTCGACTTGAGTCAAAGGTTTTTGCAGACAACGGTCGCAGTTCTGGGCTGAACCTAACTCGCGCAGCGCTCGACGCAACCTGCAAATACCCTTGGCCTGCTGAACTAGCGGTCATCGACAGCGGTGCCGATCGTTCATCAAAGTTTGGCGTTTATCAAGACGACCTAGCTGTCTTTGACTGGATGCGCGCTGGCGCTCCAGTCGGTCAAAAGTGCATCGAGGCGCAGATCATGGACTTCGCCGACGACGTAGCCTATTCGGTTCACGATTTCGAAGACGCAATCGTCGCCGGGTTTATCAACCTCGATGAGGTAGCCGACATCTCGCAGCGCGGCTACCTGCTGTCGCAGATCAAGGTTTGGGCCGGAGATGACTTGACTGTTGATCAGCTCGACGAGGCGCTGGCCAGATTGCAGTCTTCGATTTACTGGCCTAAGAGCTTCGACGGAAGCCCACGAGCACTGGCTAGCCTGAAAAACCTCACGAGCGCGATGATCGGCACGTTTGTCGGTCGCGTTACCGATGCGACTTTGGCGGCAGCATCCACGTCGATTTTGACTCGTTATCGAGCGAATGTGGTCGAAACCCCCGAGGTGCTTGCCGAAATTGCGGTGCTCAAGGGGCTCGTTTCGGTCTTTCTGATGTCGCACGAATCTCGACGCCCGTTCTACGAATGGCAACGTGCAATCTTGAAAGAACTAGCCGATGCACTCCTCTCGCGCGAAGGCCAGGGTCTCGACCCGGTTTGTGAACCAGCTTGGATGCTCGCCGCAAACGACGTCGAACGCAAGCGTGTCATCGTTGATCAGATCGCTCTGCTCACCGACCAGAGCGCTCTGACCCTGCACAACAAACTCGTCACCCGCGGCGCCTAGGATTTGACTATGACCGGCAAGATTTCGCAGAAAGACATCGAAGAGGTTCGCACTAGAACCAACATTGCCGATGTCGTGGGCGAATATGTGCAGCTCAAGTCGGCCGGTTCCGGAGAATTCAAGGGTCGTTGCCCATTTCACGACGAAAAGTCTCCGTCGTTTACCGTCTCTGCCACCAAAGGGGTTTATCACTGCTTCGGTTGCAAGGTTGGCGGCAACCTATTTGATTTTGTTGCAGCCATCGAGTCAATCGGTTTTCCAGAAGTAATCGAGAAACTCGCTTCTCGATTGGGCATGACACTTACCTATGAAGAGGGTTCGGGCGGCAACGCCGAACATAACTCTCGTGCTCGAGTGCTAGAAGCGAACAAAGCCGCCGCAGATTTTTATCGCGCGCAGTTCTCGACCCCAGACGCGGCACCCGGCCGTGAACTTTTGCTCGGTCGTGGCTTTGACGATGCGGCCTGTGAGCCGTTTGGAATCGGTTGGGCACCCAAGGGCTGGTCGGCTTTGACCAACCACCTCAAGTCGCTCGGATTCACCGATGATGAGCTGGTAGTGGCTGGTCTTGCCACCAAGGGTGAGCGAGGATTATTCGATAAGTTTCGCGGTCGCGTGATTTGGCCCATTCGCGATGCCACCAACGCGGTGATTGGCTTCGGTGCCAGAAAGATTTTCGAAGACGACAACGGGCCAAAATACTTGAACACTAGCGAGACTCCCGTTTACCACAAGTCGCGAGTGCTCTACGGAATCGATCTTGCCAAGCGCGAAATTGCAAAACAGCAGCAGGTTGTGGTTGTCGAGGGTTACACAGACGTCATGGCCTGTCACCTGGCTGGAGTTACCACAGCGGTTGCCACCTGCGGCACCGCCTTCGGTGATGAGCACATAAGACAGCTCAACCGCATTCTCTCTGACGATCCGGCTAACCCCGCTTCGGTAATCTTCAACTTCGACCCTGACGAGGCTGGGCAGAAGGCGGCGATGCGCGCTTTCAACGACGCATCCAAGTTCAATGCTCAAACCTTCATGGCAATTGGTCCAGACGGACTAGACCCATCAGACCTTCGCACCAAACGTGGCGACGCGGCGGTGGTCGAAATGATCGCTGCCAAGAAGCCACTGCTCGAATTTGCTATCGGGCGAAGCATGGCCAAGTTCGATCTGACTTCTCGAGAGGGCCAGGTCGGTGGGGCACGGGCCGCCGCTGTGCTACTGGCTCAAATTCAAGACCCTGTAATGCGAGGCGTGTACGAAAAGTTCGTTGCCGATGCCACCGGTCTCGATAGGTCAGATGTCGCCGCGCTGGTTGCCGACGCTTCGAAGACTCAACGCCGAGCCGCCGCTGCCTCGCTCAGAACTTCTGATTATTCAGAACCAGCCGGCGAGGTTGCCGAGGCGACAGTTGAAATCAACCTCAATGACCCGGTGACGAACGCCGAGCGTTGGCTGCTGATTGCCCTTACTCAGGTTCCACAAGCCTGCGACATGGTCATGTTCGCCAGAATCGGTCGCACACACTTTTCTTCACCCTGGTACAAAGACATTGCCAGAACCGTGTATCAGGTCAGAGCATCAATCGGCGACCAAAACCTTGTCGCAAATGTTCTCGAAAAGCTTGATCCAAAACTTCACGCCACGTTCAGAGATGTCGCTATGGCCCAGATTCCCGCCTCAGACGACGAAGGTCGGGTCAAGTTTGCGGTTGGCGTTCTCAATCGCGCTATGGAGAAAACCATCGAGTACGAGAAGAACACTCTTCGGCAAGAGCGCCGTCAGGCAGACGCCCTTGCTGACATGGCAAAAGTTGCCCAGCTCGATGTGCAAATCGCAGCGCTAGATGCCGAGGCCCACAATCTTCGAAAAGCCCGATGAACCTGATTGCACTGGAACCTTCTCAGCCTGAGCCATTCGTCGCGGCCATTGAAGCCGGTGGAGGGCAGGTTGCGAGGCTTAGCGGTGAAGTCAAGGGCTTGGTGTGGACCGACTATCACCAGCCCGATGCCCTTGCTAAAACTCTAAAAGAGAACCCTCAACTCGAGTGGGTGCAGTTGCCGTTCGCGGGTGTCGATGCGTTCGCAGCGGTGATTCAGAGCGCTCCAACATTTACGTGCGCCAAGGGCTCTTATAGCCAACCGGTTGCAGAGCATGCCCTGGCTCTAATGCTTGCGCTAGGGCGAGCGATACCAACCCGCGTTCGAGCTACCAGCTGGGGTGAAAAATTCGCAGTCAGCCTCTACGAGTCGAAGGTTTTGATAGTTGGCGGAGGAGGAATCGCTGCCGAACTGCTGAATCTTCTCAAGCCGTTTGGGTGCGAAGTAACTGTGGTTCGAAATTCGAATGAGCCGATGCCAGGGGCAACTCTCACCTTGCAGCTCGATGCATTACCGCAAGCCGTTGCAGAAGCCGACTTCGTCTGCCTAGCGGCCGCTCTAACCCCAAAAACCGAAGGCCTGTTCAACGCAGAGCTGCTTTCCAAAATGAAGTCGACAGCCTACCTCGTGAATATCGCCCGCGGAAAGCATGTCGTTACCGATGACCTCGTGAGCGCTTTGCGTGATGGTGTTATTGCCGGGGCCGCCCTAGACGTTACCGACCCCGAGCCGCTTGTCGACGGGCATCCACTTTGGCAGCTCGAAAACTGCCTGATAACGCCCCACACCGCCGATACTCCGGCGCAGGTCACTCGAATGCTGGCCGACCGAATCTTTGAGAACACCAAGGCGTTTGTTGATCAAACGACATTCGTCGGTGTGGTTGATAAGGCCGCCGGCTACTAGCCAAAATTCTCGCATCGAACAAAAGTGTCGTTCGGTTTTTGTCGGGGCACTTTATTTGGTATTGTTAGACGCGTTGTTCATTCCTCGGTAGCTCAATTGGCAGAGCAATCGGCTGTTAACCGATAGGTTCTTGGTTCGAGTCCAAGCCGGGGAGCCACTTCTTTCTAAACACCGCAAGAGGTTTTTCAGGAGGCCACGTGATTAAGTGGTTTCTGCAACGGGAATGGCTCTCTGTAACCATTGTTGGCTCTATAGCCATCGCGATTTTCGGTTTAATCGACTTTCTCATTCAAGGTCCAACCGCCATTGGCCCCGCCGTTCTAATCTCGGCAAGCCTATTTTTTAGCCGTCGTTGGCCTTGGATCGGCACCTCTCTGGTTGCCATCGGAACAATCTGGCAAATCTTTACCGTAGCAGCGCCGATGGTGTCAGGGGCAGCCAGCGCGCTGTCTCTGCTTCTGGTTGCCGCGTTCGCAAGCTCACTATGGCGTCAAATCGCAGTTATCGTGACCAACAGTCTCGGTATCTGGGTCGTTTGGCAAACGACCTTTGGTGCCACCGAGGTGCTCCGAGAGTTCGGAGTATCGCTCACCGGTGAAAATGCCATCTGGCTCAGTTTTTTGATCGGTTCAACCGCGGTAGTTGCCGTAAACAGCTTGAGTTGGATTCTCGGCCGATTCTTGATCACTCGTGACACCTATGTCGGAACATCCCACGACCGTGCTGTGATCACCCACAACCAGGCCAAACTCTCACTTGATGTGGCAACAGCGCGCGAGCGACTTGGAATCGTGAAAGACCTTACCGACCTGCTGATTCAGCGCATTTCGGCGGTGGTGAGCTTGGCCGAGGGTGCCAAGTTTGCCAGCAAACGCGACCCCGACTCTGCCATGAGGTCTATCGATCGAATCGAGCATTCGGCCAAGTCTGCCCAGAGCGAGCTGCGAAAACTCTACGATCTGATTCAAAAAAACGCCGAGTTATCTGCTGCACCACCAGACATTGAAGACCTCTCGGCGCTAATCGTCTCGATGCGAGAACTTGGCTATAACGCCAACTTGAACGTTGACGGAGACCCTTTCTCGATCAATGAGGGAGCCGAACTCTGCATTTACCGAATCGTCTTCGAAGCGCTAGAGAATGTGAAGAAAAACTCCGGGCCGGGCACCGATCTGACCGTCGATTTCTATTGGACCAGCGAGGGTCTTCAAGTTCTAGTTAAAGACAATGGCATCGAAGCGGCCCGTCGTGCCAACGTTTCGACCATCGAAGACATCTCGGGTTACACGGTTGACGACGATGTGGATGCACTGGTTAAGCCCGTTACGGGTTCTACGCTCAACTCGCTTCGCGAACGTGCGGCCCTCTACGAGGGAACCATCGAAGTCACTCGGGTGCCGGGAGTAGGTTTCACGCTCAGCGCTATGTTCCCGCAACTGAAAGCCGTTGCCGGTGAGTAATGCCATTCGAGTTGGCATAGTCAGCGCCGACCCTGACATCACGGCGGGTCGTCGGCTGGTGCTCGAGTCCACTGAGCGAATCAACATTGTTTTAGATGAGCAACGCCCTGAGCCGCTTCTCGAGAAGTTCGAAAACTACCTAATCGACGTGCTGCTGGTCGATCAGCGGTTGCGCGGCATTTCTGGTGTGCAACTCTGCGAAAAATTGACCAAAATCAAGCTTGAAGAAGGTGTCGAGACTCGACTTCTGGTAACCGCAGCATTCGGTTCACCGAGGCTAACTTTTGATGCCCTGATGGCAGGGGCGAACGCTGTCGTAACTCAAGATCAAGGCCCCAAGGCTCTGATCGAAACTCTCTATTCGCTGAACGCTAGAAAACAGCAGCAGGACTACCAGCAGTTGCGAGAGTTGGTTTATGATCTGGATGTTCCGATGAAGGCCGATCCGGTAGTTCAGGTTTTGCTCGAATCTTTCGATGAGCTCGAGCGAAGGTTGTTCACCGAAATCGTTGATGGTAGACCCATCGCCTCCGTCGCGTCAGAGCACGAGGTTGCCGGGTACCGAGTTCGAAAACTCATTCAGCGATCGCTCGACGCCTTGCGAGTTGCCACATTAGAACAGCTGCAACTCAGGCTCATTTTGTCGGGTGAATCACTTGGCTAAACCTTCGGCGCTATTGCTCACATCAGTTTCGGTCGGTTTTGCCACCGGCCTCTATGGAATCTCATTCGGTGCGTTGGCAGTTGCGGCTGGTCTTGATGTTTGGCAAGCCTGCGTTTTGAGCCTTCTGATGTTTAGCGGTGGCTCTCAGTTCGCTTTCATCGGCGTGATCTCAGGAGCCGGAGCCTCAGCCCTACCTGCTGCAATAGTGAGTGCCTGGATGATGGGCGTTCGTAACGGCTTTTATGCGGTTGCAATGGCTCCAATCTTGCAACTTCGAAAACTGAATCGAGTGGTCGGCGCTCAGTTGACCATCGACGAATCAACCGGTGTTGCACTCAGTCAAACCGAGCCAGAAAAACAGAAGTTCGGTTTCTGGGCAACCGGAATCTCGGTCTTTGTCTTCTGGAACTCGATGACCTTTGCGGGCGCTCTGTTGGGGGAGCAGCTCAGTGACCCAGCAGCCTGGGGTCTCGACGCGGCTGCCGCGGCGGCTTTCGTAGCTTTGGTTTGGCCTAGGCTCACCGATTCACCCACCCGTGTCGTCGCCGTTCTTGCGCTCTTGGTTGCCGTGGTCAGTAGTCCGTTCATGCCACAGGGTGTGCCCGTTCTTCTCGCCGGAGCAGTTGCTGTTCTAGTTTGGCTGGCCACCGCATTTAGGTCTGAGCGGGGATCGGCGTAGTGCAACTCTGGATTGCTATCTTGATTGCCTCGCTGGCTGTTTACTCTTGGAAAATACTCGGTGCCAGCGTGCCCGAACGTCTGCTGAAGCATCCTCGCGTCACTCACCTGGCCACACTGCTCACGGTTGCTCTGATGGCCGGTTTGGTGGGGGTTCAAGGTTTTGTAGATAACCGATCAATCAACGTGGATGCTCGGCTACCTGCTCTGCTCGTAGCGCTAGTTCTGGCAGCCCTACGGGTTCCGTTCATCGTGATTGTGTTGAGCGCTGCTGCAGTAGCTGCCGCGCTGCGATTTTTCTTCTGAGTTAGCCCTCGAGCTTGTCTTTGCCCGGCATCCAGCTCAAGCCTTCTTTGCCCCAGCCATTTTCGACGATGATTTCTTTGGCATCGGTGAAGTGTGGCTCGGCGAGCTTGTCAACATAAAGCGTTCCGTCCAGGTGGTCGTATTCGTGCTGAAAGATTCTTGCGAACCAACCGGTTGCTTCTATCGAGACGGGGTTCTGGTCAAGGTCGACTCCGCTTAGTTTGGCCCAGTCGGCACGTTTGATTGGAAAGCGCTCACCTGGAACCGATAGGCAACCTTCGAGTTCGGTGTCCCAGTCGGCTTCTGTCGCCTCGATTTCACCGATTTCGAGGCTTGGGTTGATCACAACACCCCTTCGCACATTGCCTTCGTCGTCGTCATAGTCATAGACGAAAACGCGAAGTCCGACACCAACCTGTGTCGCGGCTAGGCCGACGCCGGGAGCTTTATCCATGGTGTCAAACATGTCTCGAACTAGAACTCTCAACTCATCGTCAAAGTTCACGACTTCGGCAGCGCGATTGTGAAGAACGGGGTTACCGGTGATGCAAATTGGTCGAATAGCCATTGCAAAAGTTTACCTTTGCCTAGGCGTCAACCTGCGGGTCTTCTAGGGCTCGAAAAGGTAGGCTTTGGCTAATGCACAGGTTATTAGGGGTCAAGAAGTAATGCGTCTGTTAGCCATTTGTCTTTCGCTGGCAGCGGCCGTCGCGCTGGCTTTCGGTGCGCAATTTCAGAACCTTGCGGTTGGCAGCAACCAAAGCGAAAAGGTCGACGGAAAAAGAGTGGGATTCAAAACGCTCACCAAATTGATCAGTAACCCAAAATGGCTCGCTGGAATGGGCTTTCTGGCCTTAGGAGCCGCGCTGCAGATTTCCGCCCTTTCACTTGCGCCACTTATCGTGGTTCAACCGCTCGGTGCCATAGCGCTGGTAATCACCGCGCTGCTAAACGCTAGATCGACCAAAACAGCTATCACCAAAGCCACCTGGTTGGCGATCACTCTCTGCACCGCCGGCATCGCTATTTTCGTTACCGTAGCCGCCAACGTGGCTGGCGAAAAACCAGATCTCAACGATGGTGACCTAGCTCAGATCTTGATAGTGCTCGGAGTTGTGCTCGCGGTGTTCGTGGTTGGGTTCTTCACTTTTGCGAAGCGAGCCAAGGCCATCACGTTCATTCTCGGCGCGGGCATCCTCTATGGTTTTGTTGCCTCGCTCATCAAGGCGATTGTGCAGCGCATTTCACAGCAAGACTTTTCTTTTCTCACCTTGGTTTGTTTGGTCATCACTGGACTTGCAATCTTGCTCGGCGGCTGGTTTGTGCAGAACGCCTATGCCAGCGGCCCGCCTGACCTAGTTATCGCAGGGCTGACCGTTATCGACCCGATGGTGGCGATTATGGTCGCCATCGTTATCTTGGGTGAAGCTCAGTCGGCAGACGCACTGACTCTCGTCATTTTCATTGCTACCGCTCTCGTGGCGATCGTGGGCGTTTGGCTTTTGGCCAAGGTGCACCCCGAGCTCAAGCAAGAAGCGGTGGCCTAATCATGGCCAGCCGCTATCCCGCACCAAAACCTCTGGTCGTCGTGATTGGATGCGACACGTTTCCGCCCGACATCAATGGTGCGGCGAGGTTTGCCGAGCGCCTGTCGGCCGGGTTGCAAACGCGCGGCCACGAGGTGCACGTCATCGCACCGGCCACCGGCAAACGCTACGGCACCTATCGAGAGGTTCACGCTGGTGTTCCGATCATTGTGCACCGGCTCAAATCGCACCGAGTCCCACAGCACAAATTTTTGCGTTACATTTCACCGTTCGGTTTGCGCACCAAACTTGAAAAGCTGCTGCGCAACATTGGCCCCGACGTGGTGCACATTCAGTCGCACCTCATGGTTGGCCGCTATCTCTCGAGTGTTGCGCGAGAGCTAGATATTCGCCTGGTGGCAACCAACCACACCATGCCCGAGAACCTGGTTCGCTATTCGGTTCTGATTCCAAAAATGCTCGAGAAACTTGCCATGAAACTCGCTTGGGCAGACACCGGCAACATCGTGCGCAGGGCCTCGGTGGTTACCACTCCCACTCGCAAAGCCGCCGAGATTCTCAACCGCGCAACCGGCATCGCGGGCATCTATGCGATTTCTTGCGGCATCGACTCGCGGCCATTTGCGTCGGCTAAGCCAGTATCAAATCAAGCGCCACGGGCGCTATTTTTGGGTCGCCTCGACTATGAAAAGCATGTTCACATTTTGATTGAGGCATTTTCAAAATTGGATGCCCAGTCCAACGCCGTTCTTGAGATCGTGGGCGACGGTTCCGAACGTGAGAGCCTCGAGTCATGGGCCAAAGAATGTGGCGTCGCAGACCGAGTGATCTTTGCGGGAGCGGTGCCAGATGCCGAGTTGGCCAAAGCCTATGAGCGAGCATCCGTATTTGTAATGCCTTCGATCGCCGAGTTGCAGTCGATAGCCACTATGGAGGCCATGGCCAGCGCCAGACCAGTTCTGGCCGCGAATGCAGCCGCCTTGCCGCACCTGGTGCACCACGGCGAAAACGGTTATCTTTTCGAGCCAGACAATGTGGAACAACTGGCCGAGCTGCTGGCGCGAGTCTTCGCCATGCCAGATCAGCAGCTTCAGTTGCTTGGCGACAAGTCGTTGCACCTGATTCAGTCGCATGACATATACCGCACCCTCGATGCCTTTGAAAAGATTTATCGAGCTCAAATGGTCGACCTTAGCGACACCCTAGACAATGAGCCCGACTACATGGATTCGAGCCGACGAAGCGACATCGTTGCGCGCAGCGTAGCCGCGGCTCGATCTGCTGCTGGCACTGCGAGAGATTCGATGGCGACCATCAGTTCGGGAGTGCTGGAGCGCCTCAGCGGTGTGCGAGGTGAAGCGGTTGAGCGCTTCGATGAAATCAAATTTGAGGTAACCAAGCGAACCAAGCAGGCCTCGCGCAAAATTAGACGTTCGATAGCCCGAGCCCTGAACCGATTCCGCAACCGAGACGAGTAGTCTTAGAGGCATCGGGGGCGTTAGCTCAGCCGGTTAGAGCAGCGGACTCATAATCCGTCGGTCGCGGGTTCAAGTCCCGCACGCCCCACCACCCGCATTACGTTTTGATAACACCGCGAGTTGTAATCGCTTGCAGTTCTTTCATTTCACGAACCCGTCTCTAGGCTAGAAGAATCAATCTCAAGCAATCGGAGAATTCGAAGATGTCTTCAACTTTCAAGCGCGCCATTGGCTTTTTTGTCAGCCTGGTTATGTCACTTGGTTTTATCGCAGCCAGCGCTGGTTCGGCCAGCGCGCTGCCTGACAAGGTCACTCTGACCGTTCACTACAACCGCACAGCCGGCGACTACGAAGGCTGGAACGTTTACCTTTGGCGCAACGTCGATGGTAGCGGTGACAAAGAAGTAAAGGCCGACGGATTCGCCTTTGGTAACGCCGATGACTTCGGTCAGGTTGCCGTTGCAGAGGTTGATGGTATGGCCAACTTCAAAGACCTCGGATTCATCATTCGAAAGGGCGCTTGGGTCAAGAAAGAGGGCCCAGCCTGTGGTCCGACCAAGAATGGCGACCGTTTCGCAACCATTGCCGACTCTGGCATCAGCGAGATTTGGATCAAGCAGGATGACTGCACCATCTACACCGAGGCACCAAAAGTTGAGGCTCCAGCTCCAGCAATCGTTAGTGCGAGCATCGATGACCTGAACAAGATCACGGTGACCTTGAACCAGCAGTTCACACCGGTTGCCAACAGTGCTAACGGCTTCACCGTGAGCGGTGGCCTGACTGTCACCTCGGTTGCGCTAAAGGGTGGCAACGGAACCTCATCGAGCATGCTGACCCTTACGCTCAGCGACGAAATCACCTTTGGAACGAGCTACACCGTTACCCACACCGGCGCCGATGCAGAATCGACCTTCGGAACCAAGGTTGCTTCTGTCGGAAACGTGATGAACTCGGCCGGCTTCAATGAGGCGTTCAAGTACGACGGCGATGACCTCGGTGCTACCTACACCAAGGCTGCAACCACCTTCCGTGTTTGGGCTCCCACAGCATCCGACGTAAAACTCGCTACCTTCGCTTCGGCAACCTCGGCATCGGCTGAGGCCACCGAGATTCAAATGACCAAAGACGTCAAGGGAACCTGGGTTGTTACCGTCGACGGTGACCTTGCAGGAACCATCTATGCCTACCGCGTTACTCGCAACGGCGAAAAGGTTAGCGTTATCGACCCTTACGCTCGTGCCAGCACAGTGAACGGTGGTCGCGGCGTGGTTGTCGATCTCGATGCAACCGACCCGGCCAACTGGTCTGCTACCAAGCCAGCGTTCAGCGGTCGCAATGTCGATGCCTTCTTCTATGAGCTACACGTGCGCGACTTCTCGATCAACGCCTCGAGCGGAATTAGCTCGAAGAACCGTGGAAAGTACACCGCGTTTACCGAGAACAACACCAGCTACAGCTGGTCGGTAACCACCACCGACTCGAAGACCAAGAAGAAGGTCACCAAGAAGTACTCAACCAAGACCGGAATCTCGGCGATCAAAGACCTGGGCGTAACTCACGTTCAGCTTCTTCCGATCTACGACTTTGCTTCTGGTGGCGACGAGACCGCTCCAACCTTCAACTGGGGTTATGACCCAGACAACTACAACATTCCAGAGGGTCAGTACTCGACCGACCCGACCAACCCAACTAAGCGCATCAACGAGCTGAAGCAGGCCGTACAGGCAATGCACAGCAACAACCTGCGCGTTGTGATGGATGTTGTTTACAACCACGTTGCGAATGCGTCGAACTTCTCGTACGAGCAGATCGTTCCGGGTTACTTCTTCAGAACCGACGACACCGGAGCGTTGCTTAACGGAACCGGTTGCGGTAACGAGGTTGCCTCTGAGCGCGCCATGGTTAGCAAGTTCATCGTTGACTCGGTCAAGTACTGGGCTAGCGAGTACAACCTCGACGGTTTCCGATTCGACCTGATGGGCATCCTAGATGTAACCACCATGCAGAACGTGCGAACCGAACTCGACAAGATCGACCCAAGCATCATCGTGATCGGTGAAGGCTGGAACATGGGCGGTCTACCAGAGGGCGAGCGCGCCACCCAGGTGAACATCTCTCAACTAGACGGAATCGCAGCCTTCAACGACCAGATTCGTGACGGCATCAAGGGTTCAGTGTTCAACGCTGACGAAAAGGGCTGGGCAACCGGTAACACCGGTCGTCGCGGCGATGTAGTGGCAGGTATCACCGGAAACGTTGCTTACAGCGCTTCGGTAACCGCCAACTGGATCACCAGCGACCCAGGCCAGTCGGTCAGCTACGTTGAAGCTCACGACAACCTGACCCTCGCTGACAAGATCTTCTCGTCGGTAAACACCAACGCAACCACTAGGTCGAACCTTCACCGATTCGCGTCTTCGATTGCTTTGCTATCGCAGGGACTACCGTTCATTCACGCTGGTCAAGAGTTTGAGCGCACCAAGGGCGGCGACGACAACTCTTACCAGTCGAGCGACGCAACCAACTCGTTGAAGTACAAGCAGCGCGTTACCTACGCGACCACCTTGAACTACTTCAAGGGCTTGATCTCGCTGCGCAAAGCACACCCTGCCTTCCGCATGGCAACTACCTCTGACGTCAAGAAGAACCTAACCTTCTTGAACACGAGCCAGACCGTAATTGCCTACAAGCTAAACGGTGCGGGAGTGGGCGACAAGTGGGGAACCATTGTGGTCGTGCACAACTCAGGAAAGTCGACCGCTAGTGTGACACTGCCGGGCGGAAAGGCAACCTGGAAGGTTGTCGTCAACGGCGACAAGGCCGGCGTCAGCACCCTGGCAACCCTGAAGAACGTCACCAAGGTCTCGGTCGCTGCCGGAACCACGATGGTGGTCTACAAGTAACAAAAACCTAACGTTAGTGGCGGGTGAACAGTGTTTGCCCGCCACTTATCGTTTTAAGCACCTGGATGCTCGGCAGAAGCGTCTCGTCTTCGAACGGGTCACCGCTCAGCACCACAAAATCGGCTCTTGAACCTGGAGTGAGGCTACCTCGGTCGTTCAATCCGACCTGCTCGGCACTGGCCTTGGTGTAGCCATTCAAAGCTTGCTCTAGCTCAAGGGTTTGATTGGCGTTGTGAACTTCGGGTTCGGTAGGAACCTGCCTTCTAACGGCCGTAAACACGCCCAGAAGCGGGTTTGGGTCGCTCACCGGCCAGTCGCTGCCAAAACTCACGCTCGCGCCCGTATCGAGCACATCCTTGATTCGATAGAGTTCGTCGACTCGGGCCCCCAGGTGCGGGCGGCAAGACCGCAGCATGCCATCTGGTCTGCCCCAAAGAGGTTGAAAGTTCGCGAACACTCCAAGTGCCTCAAAACGTTCGATGTCACGGTCGTGCAATAACTCAAGGTGAGCCATGACCGGCGGGGCAGGCAGTTCGCCCAACTCTTCTAGACAATGCTCAACCGCGTCTAGAGCTAGAGTGCTAGCCGCATCGCCAATGGCATGCAGGTGCAGCTGAAAACCCGCTTTAGACGCCGCCAGCGTGGCCTCGAGCAGCGATTCGCGAGTCCAAACCGGGTTACCGTATTCGCCGGTGCTCTCGTAGGCCTCAGAAACCGATGCGGTAGCGCTGCCAAAAACGCCATCTAAGAAAAACTTCACGGTTCGAGCGCGCAGCAGCGGGTTGTCGATGCGGTCGACCTCTGCGCGAGCATCCACGCTCTCGGTAAGTCGGGTTTGCCAGTTGCTCGGCTGCCACCAAAATCCTAGGTTGGTAAAGATGCTGAGGTGGCCGCCCTTAGCCGCTTCGAGGTAAACCTGCGCCAGCTCTTCGTCTACCCAAGCATCTTGCACCGCGGTGATACCGAGTCGGGCGAGCTCTTTATGCGACCAAGTCAATGCGGCCAGCTCTTGCTCGAGAGTTGGCTTGGGCTGATGTTTGAATATCAGGTCTTTGGCATCGGTCTCGCGAAAAACCCCGGTTGGGCGCCCATTCTCGTCTTTGTCGACCACGCCTTCGGCAACTTCGGGAGCAGACTCACTCACTCCTGCCCGTCGCATGGCCTCGGTGTTCACCCAAATCGTGTGGTGATCGTCACCGTGCAGAATCACCGGTCGCGCAGGTGCCACCTCGTCAAGCCAAGCCGCCAAAAACTTGCCGTCTGGCAAGATGCTGCGATCGTAGGCGCCGCCGATTACCCAGTCGTCGCCGGGGTTTGCCGCCATCCATGCAGCGACAGCGCTTTGAATCTCTTGGATGCTCTTGGCCGCCGTAATCGCAGGGCCCGCGTGTTCGCGACCGGCCAAAACGGGGTGCGCGTGTCCGTCTACGAAAGCTGGAATGATCACCGCTCCCGCGCAGTCGACCACCGCATCGCATTCGACGTCTTGCGCAACAATGCGGTCGCCGTCAATGGTCAGGCTGTGCGCAAAACCAAGTCCTTCACCAAGCCAGACTTTGGCGTTACTGAAGCGGGTTGGCACCGGCTGCCTCGCACTCTTTGAAGTAGCAGCTGGCGCAAAGCGATTCGTAGGTCACCGCATCGCCGTCGATGGCCACCTGATTGCCTGTGAATATAAAGTCTCCGCCAAGTTTGCGGGCATTGAACATAGCCTTCTTGCCGCAGCGACAAATGGTCTTTAGCTCTTCGAGGGTGTGAGCAATCTCGAGTAGGCGCAGCGAGCCCGGAAACCCTCTGGTTTGAAAGTCGGTTCGAATGCCATACGCCAGCACGGGCACTCCGTCGAGCACTGCGATTTCGAGCGCTTGGTTTACCTGGTCGCGGGTCAGAAATTGAGCTTCGTCGATAAGTAGGCAGGCGATGGGGGAGTTGCTTCGGGCTCGGTGCTCATTCGCCAGAAGCGTGAACTCAACCCGAAGGTTCTCATTTGGGGCAATCAAAAGGTCAACGCTTCGCTCTACGCCGAGACGCGACACAATGGCATCCTCACCCTTGCTGTCGGTGTTAGGTTTCGCCAAGATGACTGCTTGACCGCGCTCTTCGTAGTTGTGCGCAACCTGCAGCAGGGCGGTGCTCTTTCCGGAGTTCATCGCTCCGTGTCTAAAGTAAAGTTTTGCCATCTTGGGGCCTCCTAGATTCCACCCTAAACGACTTTGACAGCGGCACATCGAAGGCGTAACCTAGAGCCTCACGCATCGCTCGCACAGGTCGTAAGGGAAGACGTACCTAGAGAAGCGAGGTGAGTGCGTTGAATAATTCGAATAGTTCGTTCCTGATCGTGCACCACGCCGATCTGGGTCGCCTTGGCCTAATCAGAGCCTTGGTTTCGTCGCGCATTCCAAGAGCTCAGTTTGTCGAAGATGCCGCCTGCCTTGAAGTGGGCTTCATCGCTGATAGCCCAACTGCCCAAGAAATCGTCTATGCCATCACCAAACTCGGTGACGTGAGTTTCGAGCTGGTTTGTTTAGATCAAACGGATGCTCGCCGATGGGTCTTTGAGCCAACCCTCGGCCTTGGCTCGGTGAGTGTTGACCAAGCGGCCAACCAGGTGATCGGTGAAAACGAGTTACTCGAACTGGTGCGCAAGAGCGCGCAGAACGGTCTCAAACTGGAACGACTTATTCGCAAGGCGCTTTTATCACAGTGGGATGAAAAGTTCGAAGACCTGCGCGAGAAGTCGCTCAGTTTGGCAGATCAGGCTAGACGAGTTGGTTAGTAGTTTCTAAACGCAACAACCGCGTTGTGACCACCAAAGCCGAATGAGTTGCTGATTGCCAGCAGGTTCTCGCCTTTGAATTCCCGAGGGGTGGCAACCACATCTAGAGGGATCTCAGAGTCTTGGTTCTCTAGGTTGATGGTTGGTGGAATGACGCCTTCGTGCAGTGCCAAAACCGTGAAAATCGCCTCAATCGCGCCGGCTCCACCGAGTAGGTGACCGGTCGACGATTTGGTGGCCGTAACGGGGATGCTCGAAAGCAGGTCTCCGAACACACGCTTCAAGGCGTTGTATTCGGCAATGTCTCCAACCGGGGTCGAGGTGGCATGCGCGTTGATGTGTTTCACATCTTCAACGGTTGCGCCGGCCTGCTTCAAAGTCGCGAGAACCGCGCGGGCGGCTCCTGATCCTTCGGGGTCTGGTGCGGTGATGTGATAAGCGTCTGAGGTCACGGCGCCGCCGGCAAGTTCTGCATAGATTCTTGCGCCGCGAGCCAAGGCATGTTCTTCGGTTTCAAGAACCAACGTTGCGCCACCCTCACCCATGACGAAACCGTCACGGTCGGTGTCGTAGGGGCGTGAGGCCTTGGTTGGGTCGTCGTTGCGCTTTGAAAGCGCATGCATCGAGGCGAAAGCCGAAATTGGCAGGGCGTGAATCGCAGCTTCGCATCCACCGGCCACGACGATGTCTACTTCACCGGTTTGCAGGCGGTTGTAGGCGTTGGCGATGGCTTCGGTAGAAGATGCGCAGGCCGATACCGATGTGCGAACTCCGCCGCGGGCGGCTAGGTCCATGCCGATTGCAGCAGCTGGTCCGTTTGGCATGAGCATCGGCACGGTCATCGGTAGAACACGACGTGGGCCGCGCTCTTTTAGTGTGTCGAATGCGTCGAGGAGCGTCCAGACTCCACCGATACCGGTCGAGAACTCAACCGCTAGACGCTCAGGGGCGACTTCGGGGCTACCCGCGTCGGCCCAGGCCTCACGCGCTGAGATCAGTGCGAACTGGCTCGATGGGTCAAGACGTTTGACCTCTTGTGGTGTGAGCACCTCTGCCGAAGGAACCGCTGCCTGACCGGCAAAGGTGACGGGCACCTCATACTGCGCGATCCATTCCTTTTCGATGGTCGAGATGCCAGACTCACCGGCAAGCAAACGCTGCCAGGTAGTTTTGACGTCACCACCTAGGGGAGTGGTCGCACCGATTCCGGTGACAACGATTTTCTTCGACACGGTTGCTCTACCTACGTTTTACTAGCTAGCGCTAACGATGAAGTTGACGGCGTCGCCAACGGTCTCGAGGTTCTTTACCTCTTCGTCAGGAATCTTTACGCCGAACTTGTCTTCGCAGTTCACAACGATGGTCATCATCGAGATCGAGTCGATGTCTAGGTCGTTGGTGAAGTGCTTTTCTAGAGCTACAGCGTCGGTTGCGATGCCGGTTTCTTCGTTTACGATCTCGGCCAGACCAGCGAGAACTTCAGTCTGCGAAAGTGCCATGGGGGTTTCTCCTTATTGGTTGATTTACCATTACTGATTTTAGGGCAGGA
>JACCDM010270790.1_pt1 | contig 33392 bp, 28 predicted proteins | sample 7445851 | NCBI WGS metagenome assembly JACCDM01 (sample SAMN15323438, study PRJNA562643) | freshwater metagenome | isolation source: river surface water | place: USA:Blue River Watershed | collected 2017-08-16
ATCCTGATTTTTCAAAATTCCACTATGACCACGCACGGCTTCTGAAATCAGAAAAGAAGGCTTATGACCAGGATTATATAAGGCGGTGGGATGAAACTGAATAAACTCCATGCCTTGAACAAATCCTTTGGCCCGATAAGCCATGGCGATGCCATCTCCTGTGGCAATGGTTGGGTTGGTAGTTGATTGATAAACCTGACCTATTCCTCCTGTGGCAAGTAGGGTCGTTTTTCCTAAAAAAGTCTCCACTTTTTTAGTTTTCTTATTTAATACATACACGCCATAACATTGTTTGTTTGGCGTATCCTTCGTAACCTTCTCCCCTAAATGATGCTGGGTAATTAAGTCGACAGCAAAATAATGTGTGAAAAAATCAACGGATTTAAATGATTTCACTTTCGCCAAAAGCGCCCGTTCAATCTCGTTCCCCGTTGAATCCTTGTAATGCAAAATACGCTTATCCGAATGCCCCCCTTCTTTCACTAAATCAAAAGTCCCATCCGCCTTGCGGTCAAAGTCAGTGCCGTAAGCAATCAATTCCCGCAGCCTTTCAGGCGCCTCGCGGACAACCATTTCGACAACTTCGGGATCTGAGATAAAATCACCCGCCACTAAAGTATCTTGAATGTGTTTATCAAAGGAATCTTTCGAATCCCATACGGCAGCGATTCCGCCTTGCGCATATTTGGTATTGGTTTCTTCAGCAACTGTTTTGGTAATGAGTGCGATCTTAATGGGAATCTGTAAATCCTCAAAATGCTGGGCGACTTTTACCGTGTAGGATAAACCCGCAATTCCAGAACCGATTACTATAAAATCATACGTAGGCATAAACGCTCTTTTAATGTGCAAAGTAACCAAAAAGTGCCATAGAAATGAAATGCAGATAATTTATTGTACTTTTGCCGACAAATAAATAGTAAACCCTTTTAAATCAACTTATAATTCAATGGAATCAAACAACAATTCGTCTAAAATTGCCATCATCGTTTTGGCAGTATTGACTGCAGTTCTAGGAGTATTATACTTCCGTTCTAATCAATTATCCAACGAACAAGCAACAACAATCGAAGAAAAAGCAACTGAGTTAGCGAATACGCGTACTCAATTGGATTCAATCTCGACTCAATTAGATAGCAAAATTGCTGAAATCAAATCTTTAGGTGGCCAAGTGGCAGATTTAGAGGCATTGAAAGTGCAATTAGAACAAGATAAAGCATCGTTGAAAAGTTTAAACCATGCAGCTATCGCATCATACGAAGCTAAAATCAAAGAATACAATTTAGTGCTTACACAAAAAGACGGTGAAATCGTTGAATTGAAAAAGCAAAATGGAATTTTGACAGAAAGCAATCAAGTATTGACAACGCAAAATACTACGTTGAATACCGAAAATTCTGGTTTAAAAAGTCAAAACAAATCTTTGTCGGATACCCTTTCTGATGTTTCAGCTAAGAATAAAGAGTTAGCTCGTAAAGTGAGTATTGCTGCTGCATTGAAAGCACAAAACATTCGTGTATTAGCCGTAAATGCCAAAGGTAAAGAAACGGAACGTGCTCGTTTGAACGGAAAGAAAATAGACAAATTGAAAGTTGTTTTCTCTTTAGCAACGAACCCAATCACTAAGTTGGAAAACAAAACCATCTACGTTCGCGTATTAGACGGTGACGGAGCTACTCTTTCAGATGAATCAATCGGCTCAGGCAAGATAAATTTAAATGGAAAAGATACACCTTATACAACTAAACAGGTGATTACTTATACCAATGACAACCAAGAAGTAAGTGTTACTTACCCACGTGGGGGTGTTGCTTACAAACCAGGCAAATACGAAGTGGAATTAATTTCAGAAGGATTTGTGGTAGGTAAAGGAGCGTTTGAAGTTAAATAATCTAGACGCTAGACGTCAGACATTAGACATCATTAAAATATAGTGATACAAAAAGCCTCGAGAGCAATCTTGAGGCTTTTTTATTTATTTCTAATTTCAAATGTAACTAGGTAAGTCATTCAACTGACAACTAATTCCCTTTGGTCTAGTGTCTGACGTCCAGTGTCTAGTGTCTAGTGTCTAGATTCTATTTCTCCCACCACCACTTCGAAAAACTCTTCGAAAATAGTAAACTAGCACCTACCGTTTGATTGATTTGGTATGAGTTCAAGGAGCCCGCAAGGGAAGTTTGCACATTGCGATTATATGTTTTTAAACGTAAGGAACCGTCGCGTTTCACAAACCATTCCAATGCCCAATCACCCAATAAAATAGATGGACTTGTTTGATTTCGCGCATCCGTAAATCCGCCACTCCGAGTTATACGTAAACGATCATTCATGTTATATGAAGCTCGTAATTGAAGATTAGATAAAATATCCTGTGTCAAGATCCCCCCACCCAAATACACATCTATATTTAAATCTTTATTGATTTTATTCGCCAGATTACTCAACTGATTCGACAACATTTCCGTCACATTTCCCACCAAATTTCCGATCGCAACACCAGTTCCCCCATAAGGTGATACCAATTGACCGAATAACAACACGTTACTTACCTGACGCGTCAGCTCCTGCTCATCTGTTTTGATGCGATTTGTAAATGCCGTTACAGCCCCGTTCAAATGAACATCTTTGGGATAATCACGAACGCCAATATCGAATGAAATGGAAGGGGCCAACAAGCGATCTTTCAAATTAATTGTCACATCGACAGGATAACGACGTTTGAATTCAGGTAAATTACTCTTATTCGTTGTGTCCAAAAGAATCGGGAACAACGACGCATATTGAGTATAAATCGCCTTGATATTTACATTGCCCTCCAATGGATCTCCAGTCCAAGAAATCTTAGACCCTCGCTGAATCGCAAACTTTTTATTGATCAGGTTTTGAAGTGTAAATGTATAATCTCCCTGGTCAATTGAATAATCACCATTCATCTTAAAATCACCCTTTTTATCTAAGGTCATCTTCAACGCACCGTTCCCGTAAACCCGCATGATGTCACCTTTCTTTTGATCAAATTGAACCTCTCCATAAGCCTCAGGAGTTAAATTCAAATTCAAATCCATCGTAATTCCATCCTCTTTCAACGCATTCTTAATTTGCTTTTGATTCGTAACCAATTCCGACTGAATGGATTCGCTTAGCAACTCATATGAATCCTCTTCCTTGACCTCCAGTTCGCGATCCAATGGGATGAATAAACGCGTACCACGTTCACTTTTTAAATTGGCATAAATCAGCAGATTATCCAATGTGCCCGAAATCCGCATCGGTCCCGTAGCAAAGCCCGTTCCATAATAATATGACTTCGAATCACGAAGCGTATTCAACAACTTAAAGCGATTTAAATCAGCCGTCAAATTCATTTCAAACGGCTTATCCTTTGGAAAATTTAACGTGGCATTCAAGCGTGCCGTATTTCCCTCCGGATCCTTTAATAACCAATTGACCCCCTTAATTTGGCGCGACTGAAACTGTACCGTATCTGAAAATACAATCTGTGTCTTTAAATAATCAAAGGTTGTCCTTCCACCTAAGACCGCAATTTTCCCTGCAAAAACAGGGTCACTAATACCTCCTCCTACATGTAAATTACCTGATGCCTCACCCAATAAACCTGAAAATACGCCCGTGGTAAACGGTTCTAAAATCTGCAAATTAGTCTTATTCAATTCCACCTGAACATCAAGTTTATTTTCCTCTACAAATGGTTTGTAAGTACCGCTGACAGACAATACCGATTCCCCTAATCGGTTTAAATGGTAGTTTAAATCCATGAGTTGCTGGTCGGCCTGATACGTCCCAACACCCTGAAAATTACCCATATAAAACTTATTCAATCGCAAGGAATCCACGGATAACCAGGAATCTAACCGTGTATTTTGATACCAATTTTGCAAGCTGATTTCCGCATTCATAACCCCCTGCGCCTTGGTCGCAAACAAAGGTCCCAACGTTCCCAATTGAAACTTACGAACACGCAACTTAATCGCTTCGGTTGAATCAGTCGAAATACTTCCCTGAAGCGCAATCGATTGTTTTTGATTCGATATCAACACATGTTCCGCCTTCAACGATTGCCCTTGAATGTACACCCGGTTCTCCGGATCAATCGACCAGTCTTGCCCTAAAATTCGTACATAGGAATCCTTAAATCGTAATGACAAACCATCCTTTTCAAATTTCCAGATACCCCCAAAATGCGCCGCATTATCCTCACCCTGTTGTTTGAAATCTAAACCAAAATTGATGCGATCCTGATCCCACAAAGCATCTAATTTTAAATTTTCCGTTGGCGTTAAAAAATTCAACTGTTGCTTACGAGACTGGAAAATCAAGCTAGATGAAACTTCGGGACCACCCAAAAATTTAGAACTTTGAAAAGAAAAAACAGATTGGTAAAATTTATACCCACCTAATATCAAGGTGTCAGGATAAGCTTCTACACTCAAAGAAAAATTGCGACCCTTCGTTATATTTCCAGATAGTACGGTATTTCTACCCAGATCTACCGATGGGAAAAAGCGATCCATTAATGGACCAATATGATGGCATATTACCGTAAAATCAGCTGAATACTTTTGCTCAATTGCATGTACTTTGGTCGCATAATACCGATTCCGCTCCACCTCATTTTTCAAGAAATACAACCGATATTCGTCCCATAATTGAATCAATTCTCCTTGCATACGTGTAGGCACAAAATCACCTGCCAGCTCAAAAGAAACAAATGGAGAACGCAATTGATATTTCTTTTTTAAACCCCGTGTATCCGCTGCAAAGGTGACTAAATCCATTGCCAAATCTGGCTGTTTGGGCATCTGAACGAGCACATCTTGAAACACGGCCCGACCATCCAAATCATCCACATCCTGCAAGGTTACATCCAAATCAAATCTAGATTTTATCCGCATTGGATCCGCTGTCAGGTGCAAATAAGATAGGTCGGCACGATCCACAATCCCTTCCAACTGATACCTAGGTTTCGCTTGACGCAAATTGATTTCCCCAGTCATCGAAGCTACTAAATGTGAATCTTTCACAGCCACAGATCCTTTGAACATCTGCTTCTGCAAATTGCCTTTTAACGCTACCCGCTTATAGCCATACCGATTGAAAAACAACTCAGAAATTTGACCATCAAAATCAACATTGGCAGACTGGTTTGAAAAGCCTGTACCTTTTAATTTAGCTTCCAAATCTATGGTCCCCACATAATCTTCCAAATTCAATAAACGACCTAATTTGAATTTCCGCAATTTGACAAAACCGTCATACCCAGAAAATGCCATGGAATCCTTTAAATGCATCCGAACATCTCCTTCCATGTATCCCAAACCCGTATTTAGCTGACCCGATGTCTGAAAATTTACATTGGTCCCCTTGAATTTTCCACCAAAAGAAACGGCTCCCAAAATACGCATTTTGTCAGCCGCAGGTTTCGAAATAAAGACCGCTAAATCCTCTGGAATAAACACAGATTGCTTCATATTGAAGTCCATCTGAGTCCGATTTAAATTTGGCAATCCCACAAAATCAAACTCCCCACGTAAGATACTTTTACGACCAAAACCTAAGGCAAATTGGCGCAACTTGAGGTTGTTGACAGTTCCGGCCAACAAGCCATTTAGCTTGTACATACCTTTATAAGGCTCCATGGCCTCAATAAATTTGCTTACATCTTCACTTGATAAACGTGAATTAACTAAATGCGCCTGCATGTTCGCTCGCGTAATCCACTGCGTTAAATCATCGATTTTCTTATAATTCACGACAAAGCGATCGCTAATCCATGAGTTGTTGACACGTAGACCCAGCTGGTCAAAACGCATTTGTTTGTCGGAGATCATAAACTGGGTATCCAATCGCTTGATTCTCAAATTCGTTTGTGGAGCAATCGCATTAAAGCCAATGGTGCGCAAACCAATCGTATCACCTTTGGAATAAAACTGATGTACGATCGAATTTATATGTGCTATTTCAAAGTGTGAAAGGTCAAAATGCTTGGGGCTTGCCGTATTTTTAACCTGCTCATCATCCAATATAAATGTCCCGTCAACTACCTCTGCTTCTTTAATAACAAAGACACTTGAACCTGTTTTGGGGCCTGTACTGCTGCGATTTACCCAAGCAATAATCTGGTCGATAAAATGATTTAGATTGACCGTACCGTTCTTTTTTTCGAGGATAAGATGCACTTTGGGCTGATATAAACGAGCATAATCCATCGTAGGTCTGCCGGTTTGCAAAAACAAATCAGAGATACTGAAATTGATATCCAGCTTCTCGATGTAAATCATTTCTTTGCCCCAAGGGTCTTTGACACGCAGGCCCTTTAAACTAATCTCATCAAAAAACTTGATTTGAATCCCTTGCAATGTTAACGGATATCCGATAGCCTTTTCAATTTTGGGGCTAAAATATTGTGCTAATAACGTTTGATTGGCCGGGGCACGAAGGAGAAGAATACAGGTGAAAACAAGCAAAAAGAATCCCAACAATCCATAAAGGACTGTTTTAGCGAGGATCTTTAGGTATTTTACCATGTTTACTTTTTTTGCCCTATTTTTGCAGTCCAATGGTCTTACTCGCTATCGAATCTTCATGTGACGAAACCTCTGCTGCCGTAATGGTCAACGGAGAATTGAAGTCAAATATTATCTCCACCCAATTGATTCATACGGAATGGGGAGGAGTTGTTCCTGAATTAGCGAGTAGAGAACATCAAAAAGCGATCATTCCTGTCGTTCAAGAGGCCCTGCAAAAAGCAAATATAAACAAAAATGACCTGAATGCCATTGCATTTACGCGTGGGCCAGGTTTGTTAGGTGCCCTCCTAGTAGGCACCTCTTTTTCTAAAGCACTTGCACTTAGTTTAAACATTCCATTGATCGAGGTAAATCACATGCAAGCGCACGTATTGGCGCATTTCATTGAAGAACCAAAACCGAAATTCCCCTTTCTCTGCCTGACGGTTAGCGGGGGGCATACCCAATTAGTTTGGGTAAAAGACGCGTTGAATATGGAGGTGATCGGTGAAACGCAAGATGATGCGGTAGGCGAAGCCTTTGATAAGACCGCTAAGTTAATTGGACTTCCTTACCCAGGCGGACCGCTCATCGACAAATTGGCCAAAGAAGGTAATCCAGATAAATTCCCTTTCTCACTGGGTGAAATGCCCGGGTTGAACTTTTCATTCTCAGGCATCAAAACTGCCATCCTCTATTTCTTACAAAAGGAAACGCAAAAGAATCCGAATTTTATCGAAGAGAATAAAGCCGACATCTGTGCATCGGTTCAAAAGACCCTCATCGATATGCTTTTGAAGAAAGTCAAGAAGGCAATGAGAGAGAAAAATTGCAAACAGATTGCTATTGCAGGTGGTGTGTCCGCTAACTCCGGTTTGCGTTCAAGATTACAAGAAATGGGCTCAGAAGCTGGATGGGAAGTTTATATCCCCGCATTCCAGTACTGCACCGATAATGCTGGCATGATTGCCATGGCAGGGCATTTCAAATACGAAGCGGGAGAATTTACTGATCAAGATGTCGCACCTTTGGCAAGGTACAATTTGTAAAGACGCGATACTTCGCGTCTTCATAAAACAAAAAGAGGCAAAGTATTGCGTCTCTACAATAACGATTTTAACGCATTCCAAAACGCCATTTTCAATGGCTTCTCATCATCCGTCAAGGTGGAGATATAACGCGGAAAATAATAAATTTTACTTGCACCTAAACTGACAACTTCCTGCGATTGCAAACCGACCAAGGACTGTTCGCCTAAGAAAATGTAGCGAGTTGCACTCGTTTTTTCTACAAATTCAGCTAAAGAGACTTGAATTTCTGACGGATCTAACACCGCCCAATCTGTCGCCGGAAGCACCATCGGTGGAGCCGAGAAAATTAAGGACAAACGAGATTTTTCTACGTCGGAAATAGTGCCAACAATCAACCAAGGAGTAGATACATGCGGGATGTAACCCGTATCGACTACTTCCACTGGAGCCTCTTCTACCTGACCAACCGGTCGGTCTGCAGGAACCCAATAGATAACATCATCCACATACAAGGCCGCTAAATCTACTCCCTGATCCATGTTTATGCTAGTGAACCGCGCAACACACAAGCCTCACGATCTGGGCCTGTTGAAATAAAGTTGATCGGTAAATCTAAATGCTTCTCTAAAAATTTAATATAATCCGAAAGCTCAGCAGGCAATTCCTCAAAACGACGCATTCCTTCAAGTGAGCAATTCCATCCTTTCAACGTTTCATAAACTGGCTTTACTTTGATATCTGTAATCTCAAATGGAATTTGATCCGTTACTTTTCCGTCCGGCATTTCATATCCCGTACAAACCAGAATCTCCTCAAAAATATTTAAGACATCCGCCTTCATCATGATCAATTGAGTCACCCCATTAATCATCATGGCATATTTTAAGGCTGGCAAATCGATCCAACCGCAACGACGAGGCCGACCAGTTGTTGAACCAAATTCACGACCTTCTTGACGCATACGCTCACCCACCTCATCTTCTAATTCCGTCGGGAAAGGACCCGATCCTACACGCGTAGCATAGGCTTTAAAAATACCAAACACCTCACCAATATTCTTTGGAGCGACACCCAAACCTGTACAAGCACCAGCCGTGATTGTATTCGAAGAAGTCACAAATGGATAGGATCCGAAGTCAACGTCCAATAATGAACCCTGTGCTCCCTCAGCTAAAATTGTCTTTCCTGCTTGAATCGCATGATTCACCGAATATTCAGAATCCACTAAATGGAATTCCTTCATGAAAGCAACTGCCTCAAAAAATTCCTTCTCAGCAGCAGCTAAATCATACTCAAATTTATAAACATCCAAAATCGTCTTATGACGGTCAACCAAGGCATTATATTTCACTGAGAAATCAGGTGAAATCATATCGCCAACACGCAAACCTTGACGTGAAATTTTATCTGTATACGTTGGCCCAATACCCTTCAATGTAGAACCAATCTTCGCATCGCCTTTCGCCTTTTCGTAGGCTGCATCTAGCAAACGGTGCGTAGGTAAAATGATCGAAGCCTTTTTCGAAATCTCTAAATTCTTATGCAAATCCAAGTTGAAATGCGCCAATCCTTCAATCTCCTTTTTGAAGATAATCGGATCTAACACCACACCATTTCCAATGATATTCTGAACTTCCTGACGGAAAATTCCAGAAGGAATTTGATGCAAAACATGCTTAAACCCGTCAAATTCAAGGGTATGACCTGCATTGGGACCTCCTTGAAAACGTGCCACCACTTGGTAACGAGGTGCTAAAACATCCACAATCTTTCCTTTACCCTCATCACCCCACTGTAAGCCTAATAATACATCAACTGCCATAAAATTGTAATCTATATGATAAAATTATTCTTGAGAACGCGCTTGGAACTGATCCCGAAACTCACATTGTTTCTTCGTGCATGATCCATAAAAAATCAACGAGTGGTGCATGACATTGAAATGCAACATCTCTCCCACCAAACTTTGAATCGTTTGAACCCGAGGGTCACAAAATTCAGTCACTTTGTGGCAATCAGTGCAAATTAAATGATCGTGCTGACGGCGGCCATAGGACTTTTCGAATTGTGCTTGATTACGACCAAACTGATGTTTAGCAACCAAATCACATTCAACCAACACATCTAAGGTATTGTAAACCGTTGCCCGCGAAACTTGATATTTCTTGTTTTTCATGGAGATATATAACTCCTCCACATCAAAATGATCATCCCGCAAATAGATCTCTTCCAAAATTGCAAAGCGCTCCGGAGTCTTCCGCAAACCCTTGTTTTCCAAGTAAGCTGTGAAAATCTTTTTAACCGAATCGAACTTCTCTATTTCTGCGGACATTATTGAAAAAAAACATTGTAAAATAAGGAAAAAAAAGGGAAAAAAGCTACTAATCTTCGCGTGCTACTTCAATCACACCCGAAACCATTTCCAGCTCCGTCACTAAACTTTCCAAGTGGGCCGTATCATTAATCATCAACGAAATCTTACCCTCAAACAAGCCATCTTTCACCCCAATCGTTAATGCCGTAATATTCACCTTTAACTCATCCGAAATCACACGTGTCACATCATTGACTAATCCCACCCGGTCGATTCCACGAATCGTTAACTCCACAACAAACGACATCTGAATCTGACTAGTCCACTGCGCCTTAATCACCCGATCACCATGTCTCGACAATAACTCAGTCGAATTTGGACATGTCGTCCGGTGAATTTTAATCCCCTCATTAATCGTTACAAAACCAAAAACCTCGTCACCTGAAATGGGATTACAGCATTTTGCCAAGGTATAATCCACCTTATCCATATCCTCCCCAATCAGCAACATATCCGAATCCTTGCGATCCTTCTCGACCTGACGCATCCCACTCTTAAACGTCTTCGCATCAGTGATCGGTGACTGAATCGACTTTTCTGCCTGCTTTCGCTCATGCATTTCTTTGTCCAACTTCCAATGTTTCAGTTGGTCTACCGAAATGTAATTCTTACCAAAACGGTAAAACAAATCATTGGCATCCTTCGCATTGAAATAAGCGCGCAATTGATTCGTGATTTCCAAGGTCAAATTCGGATAACCCAAATGCTTCAAGCGATGCTCCACCAGATCGCGTCCCGTAATCAGATAGGTCTTATTCTCCTCCTTGATAAATTCCTTAATTCGAGCCTTCGCCTTGGTCGTCGTCACAATCCGCAACCAATCTTCCGACGGCTTCTGCTTCGAAGACGTTAAGATTTCGAGCTGATCTCCATTGGCCAATTTATGGGAAAGCGGCACCAGTTTACCTCCCACTTTGGCTCCAATGCAATGCCCCCCCACTTCCGAGTGAATCTCAAATGCAAAATCCAAAGCTGTTGCTCCCGATTGCAAAACGACCAATTTACCTTTAGGCGTAAAGACAAATACCTCCTCATTGTATAAGGAGTTTTTGATATCGTCGACAAGTTCGACTGCCGACTGGCTTTTGTCATTCATTTCGAGCGCCTCGCGCACCTGACTTAACCATGATTCAAAAGCCTGCGAAGTACGCGTATCTGTCCCCTTATATTTAAAATGGGCCGCAACCCCTTTTTCTGCAATTTCATCCATCCGCTTGGTTCGGATTTGAACCTCGACCCAGCGTCCCTCCTTATCATTACCGAATGGCATACTCATCACCGTCGTGTGAAGGGATTCATAACCATTTGATTTCGGGGTAGATACCCAGTCCTTTAAACGACTTGGATTCGGTCGGTAATGATCCGTTACGATACTATATACTTCCCAACACTCTCCTTTTTCACGCTCCAAGGGAACATCCAACACCACGCGAATCGCGAACAAATCATAAATTTTCTCGAAAGGGGTATTCGACTTTTTAATCTTATTGTAAATGGAATAAATCGATTTAGGACGACCCTTTATCGTATATTTCATTCCACGCTCATCCAAAGATTTCTTGATTGGACGAATAAACTGCTCTACGAAATTCTCGCGATTTTGCTTATTCTCCATCAACTTATGGGCAATATCCTTATAAGCTTCCGTCTCCGTAAACTTCAGTCCCAAATCCTCCAACTCTGTCTTAATGGCGTTTAGGCCTAGTCGGTGAGCTAAGGGAGCATACAAGTAAATAGTCTCCGAGGCAATTTTTAATTGCTTCTCTTTGGCCATACTTTCCAACGTACGCATGTTGTGTAGACGATCGGCCAACTTGATTAAAATCACGCGAATGTCATCCGAAAGCGTCAATAACATCTTACGGAAATTTTCCGCTTGCTGGGATGTACCATACTCAAATGTTCCCGCAATCTTCGTTAAGCCGTCAATGATTTGAGCAATCTTAGGATTGAAAAGCTTTTCAATTTCGATTAATGTGGTATTCGTATCTTCTACAACATCATGTAATAAAGCAGCAATAATCGAAGTAGTACCTAGCCCGATTTCCTCCACGCAAATCTGAGCGACTGCCAATGGATGGTAAATATAAGGCTCCCCTGATTTGCGGCGCATTTCCTTGTGGGCTTCGGCCGACATTAAAAAGGCTTTCTTGATTTCTTTCGCATCGTCATCTTTCAAGTACGGTTTAGCCGTACGCAAAAGCTTGCGATAGCGCTTTAAAATCTCCAGACGTTCCGCTTCTAAATCAATTATCATATTCTATCCTTGAATTAATGCGACTGCCATCGCAGAAATACCTTCAGCTCTTCCCACAAATCCCAATCCTTCCGATGTCGTTGCCTTCACCGATATTTGATCCACATCTATTCCCATCACGACTGCCAAATTTTCTTTAATCGACGGAATGTGCGGGTTTAGTTTGGGACGATCTAACACCACAGTCACATCCACATTACCCACTTCCCAACCTTTGTCACGAATCATTTCCATCACTTTTTTCAGCAAGAGCGTAGAAGCTACTCCCTTCCACATCGGATCTGTATCCGAAAAATGATAGCCAATATTACGCATATTCGCAGCACCTAAAAGTGCATCACACAAGGCATGACAAACTAAATCTGCATCCGAATGTCCCAAAGGACCAAAATCGCTCGGAATCTCTACACCTCCTAAAATGAACGGGCGACCTTCCACCCATTTGTGGACATCATACCCTTGACCTACCCTGATTTTCATGCTACGATTGTTTACGATAAAGCAATGTATTCTTTTTGCCCTGAACAAATAAATGCTCAGCCCAATATTGTAAATCTTTTAATGGCACCGAAGCGATTTGTTCCGCCTCCTTGTTCACAAAATCCACATTTCCTGCATTCGCCGCCATAGCTAAATTCATAGCTCTATTCAATACTTCCACCTCCCCAAAAACCAAAGACGCCTCCGCTTGATTTTTTACACGCTGCAAATCCTCCTCCTGAATTCCCGTACGAACAAAGTTATCTAAAGCTTCATCCAACGCTTTTTCAGCATCATGTAAGGTAATTCCTTCCGCAACTTGTCCTTGAATGATGAGTAATCCTGGATCCAGTGAACCCGTTTGATGTGCACTCAGTGAATCAAAAATGCGCGCATCTTGAACTAAATGCACATAAAGAAACGAAGATTCATTTCGACCTAATAAATCACTCATTAAATCAACCGCATAAAACCCGGAATCATAGCGCCCAGGAACTGGGTAGGCTCTATAAATACGATCAGCAGGCACATCTGCCGTAATCTCCATGCGTCGATCTTCCTGTTGAACCGGTTCTTGTTGGCGATGACGCTCCGGCTTTTGGCCGCCCGGAATTGGCTCGAACCACTTCTGAGCAAGCGCCTTAACTTCATCAACTTTGACTTTTCCGGCAACAACTAAAATGGCATTAGCCGGAACATAATACCGAGCAAAAAATGCTTTCACATCTTCTAAGGTTGCCTCCTCAATGTGTTTAATATCTGCTCCGATCGTTGCCCAGCGGTATGGATGTACTTGATAAATTAATGGACGAAACTTCAACCACAAATCACCATAAGGCTGATTTAGGTAGCGTTGCTTAAATTCTTCAATCACCACTTTTCGCTGAACCTCCAGTGATTCTGGATTAAATGCCAATTGCTTCATGCGATCTGACTCCAACCAAAAAGCTGTTTCCAGATTTTGACTAGGAACTGAGATATAGTAATTAGTCAGATCAGGAGTCGTAAATGCATTGTTTTCACCACCCACCCGTTGCAAAGGCGTATCATAATTCGGGATATTTTCAGATCCCCCAAACATCAAATGTTCAAATAAATGCGCAAAGCCCGTCAGATTCGACTCTTCATCGCGAGATCCCACATCATAGATCACATCCATCACTGCCAATGTGGTCGTCGGATCCTCATGAACGATCACCTGAAGACCATTTGCAAGCGTAAATTGTTCGTATGAAATCATGGAGTGTGGGAAAAAAGAAATAGAAACAAAAGTAAATAATTAGGCCCAAAAACCACAGAGCTTCCCTATTTTTACAATTCAATTTTTAACTATGCGCAAACTGCTCGTTGGCATTTTTCTTCTAATCACCCTACCTAGCTTCAGCCAGATTCTGCAAGACCCTCAGGCTAAGGCACTTATTTCACAGGGACTGGATCATTTATATGCCTACGACTTCAAGGAATCCATGGATGATTTCAATGCCATCAAAGCTAAATATCCCAAACATCCCGCCGGATATTTACTTTCAGCCATGCAGTTTGAAAAACAATATTTCCCTTTAAAAGACCACCCCGCACAGAGCAGAGCCTATTTGGCATTTTTAGAACTGACATATCAATTAGCCTCTGAGGCCTACGAACGTAACCCGAATGATCAGGAATCTGTATTTTTCTGTATTTCCTCATTGGGGTTTTTAGCTGCCTACGAGAATGATTATCAAAATTATGTGAAGGCTGTCAACTACACACGGAAGGCATATTCGCATTTAAAAATAGGATTGCGCAATACCGAACGCCAACCAGAATTCTTGTATTCTGCGGGTATCTATAATTACTATCGCATCGTTTACCCCGAATTACATGCCGCCATTCGCCCGTTTATGGTCTTCTTCGAAGATGGCAATAAGCGTATTGGATTAGCTCAGTTGGACGCTGCGATTCGTAAATCCGTATTTGTGAAGAATGAGTCGACCTTTTATTTGGCATACGTTTACAATAAGTATGAAGGCACGCCGAGCAAGGGCCTACCCTATTCAGAAATGCTTGTAGCTAAATATCCAGATAACCACTTATTCAATTTACAACGAGCTGAATTATTAACCCTTTCAGGCCAATACGAGGCGGCAGAGGAGTTTAATTTAAAACTAGAAAAGTCGAAATCTCCCTACATGATGGGAGCGGCACACGTATTTCGAGGCATGCGCGAGGAATTTGAAAAGAAAAGATATATCGTGGCAGAAGCATATTATGGGAAAGCAATGCAACATCCCTGGGAAGAACGATTCACCAAAGATATTCATGGTTTAGCTCTGATGGGTATTGCACGCCTTGAAAACAGAAAAGGTAACAAAAGCAAAGCCTTCAATTTTGCCAAAAAAGCCGCTGAATTTGTCGAATACAAAAACTCGATTGAAGAACAAAAAAGACTTGTAACTGCGTATGGAAAGTAGAGAAGCAGGCATCGAACGCCTTTATCCCAAAATCTGGGGACGCATGTCCGCCCGCTATTATTACTTGCACCAACTTCGCAAGCAACTGGAACGTGTCATCAGCTTGTATGTGAGACATTCGCCACATCAATTGATCGCCGACTACGGTTGTGGAAATAAACCCTACGAACCTTTATTCGCCCCATTTGTGGAGCAGTATATCGGATTAGACTTAGCCTATAACACGAAAGCGGATGTAACTGTGGATCCGAAAGGCGTCATTGATATGCCTGATGCCACGGTTGGATTTGTATTATCTACCCAGGTACTCGAACACGTAGAAGACCCCAAAGCGTATTTAAAAGAGGCACACCGTATTTTAGCAAAGGACGGCAACTTGATTTTATCGACACATGGTTATTGGATGTTTCATCCGGATCCGACCGATTTTTGGCGGTGGACATCGACTGGTCTTAAAAAAGTCGTGCAAGAAGCCGGATTTGAAGTCGTTTATTTTGAGGGAATATTAGGTCGTTCGTCGATGGGCTTACAATTGTTTCAGGATGGTATCCTTTTCAAACTTCCTAAATTTGCTCGACCTGTTTTATCCATCATCATGCAACCGCTCATTATCTTTTTTGATAAGATTATTGGATCAAAATCGCGCAATGAAGATGCATGTACCTTTATTCTCGTAGCGAAGAAAGTCTAGCTTTTTCGTAAGCAAATGTTTTTTCAATGGCATCAGTCAAAGGACTAAGCGTAAATGGAATCATTGAGTTCAACTTACTAATATCCAAACTTACCTGTTGGACATCCGTTGGCATCGCCTCCACAAATTCCACCTGAAAATGCGGAATGCGTTGTTTGACCATTTCGATAATTTGAACCAACGAAAGCGTTTGGCCTGAACCAATATTAATGGTTTGATTTTTCACCTGAGTATTCATCAGTTGAAGAATGGCTTTCGCAATATCCTCCGCAAACAAATAATCTTTTGCCTGACTTCCGTCTCCCCAAACCACAAATGTCTCCCCCTTCAAGGCCTTGCGTATCGCAATGTTAATTACTCCTTGCGTGTCGGATCTGTGATGTAAACCAAATGGGTTAGATAAACGCAATATCAAATAATCGATTTGATATAAATGGGCATATAATCGAATGTAATGCTCAACGGCCAATTTAATAATACCATAGGAACTGATTGGCTGGCACGCTTGATCCTCTTTTTTATGACTCGGCTCCTCATTCCCATATACCGCACCTCCGGAGGATAAGTAAACAATTTGCGTACAACCAAAGGCCTTCATCACCTCCATCAATCCAATCGTAGGTAATAAATTTGTCTCTACATCGGCCTGAATATTCTGCGTGGATAACGCAGGAATAATGGAGCTCGCAAAATGAAAAACATGTGTAAATTGATGTTTTTCAAACAAATGTCGGAGTAAATTGGCATCTGAATAATCACCCGCAACAAAAATCACATCGGGAAATTGGATCGAAGATTCTGGGATTTCTTGGGAAAGGACAACGATCTCAGGCGCATCCACCGATTGTTTTTGTACAAAATCGAGCAAATTATAGCCTAAGAAACCAGCACCGCCTACAAGTAGAATTTTATCCATGACCTCAGTATGTAAAGCAAAAATAGGGTAATTTCGTAGAAAATACCCCCAGACATATGAATTTGCTTATTGCCCGATCGAATTTCCACTCCTATTCCGAGACGTTTATCGACGAGCAAATCAAGCAATTGCAGCCTGTGGAAGTTCTTTACGAAGGCTGGTTACCCAACCAAACCTACAGCGGTAAATCCATTTATCCATTCCCACTTTCACATCTGGCTGTTCGGGGTAGTTTAAGAAATCTAGTACCCAGGCTTTATCGGAAAATCTATCAACACTACCTCAAAAGATTTTTGCGCGCGAATCAAATCGATGCCTTTTTGGCCAATTATGGTCCGTTGGGAAGTAATATCTACGAATCATGTCTCGAACTAGGAATTCCCTATTCGATTGTCTTTTTAGGTTTTGATGCCAATGAGAAAAAGACCTTGGATACGTACCGTGCCGACTACGCTGCGATGCTGCCCAATGCCCAAGCGGTGATTGTCGTTGCCGCATCGATGCGGGCCAATTTAGAGGCGATCGCAGGACCTTTGACGAATTTACATGTCATTCCGTGCGGCGTAGATTTATCCATTTTCAATCCTACAGATAATAAATCGGACCGATTTACTTTTATTTCAGTTGCCAGATTTGCAGAAAAAAAAGGACCCATCCATTCGTTGCGGGCGTTTGAAATCGTATGCAAACAATTTCCCAAAGCGCGTCTGCAGATGGTAGGAGATGGCCCCATGTGGGAAGAAGCGAAGGCGTTTGTTCGCGAAAAAGGATTGTCAGAAAATGTAGAATTTTTAGGCGCCATGTCGCAGGCTGAATATTTGCCTTATTTACAAGCGGCAGATGTGTTTGTCCAACATTCCATTATTACGAAAGCGGGTGATTCCGAAGGAACTCCCGTTGCGATTTTAGAAGCCGCCGCATGTGGATTGCCCACGGTTTCGACACGTCATGCCGGTATACCAGATGCCGTAATTGAAGGCGAAACGGGATTACTAACCGATGAACATGATGTTCAAGGAATGGCGGAAGCTTGTATTTTCTTAGCTCAAAACGAAGGTCCTCGGAAGAAAATGGGAGTGTCGGCTCGAAAACACATCGAAATGAACTATGATGTGGTTAAGCTCAGCCAAAAAATCAAAAGTGTCGTAAAATTTGTAGTTTTGTAGCTTATTAAAATCATGCATGGGAATCGTCATTCGGCAAAGTCTTAAAGCCTCCATCGTCACCTATTTAGGTACGGCGATTGGGACGTTCAATGTCATCTTTCTTTATAACCAATTTTTAAGTCAGTCGGAAGTAGGTTTAATCGCAGGCGCCTTAGTCAGCATTCCGCTCATTTTTGCTTCTTTTACGCAGCTTGGAATTCCACACATCGCGGTCCGATTTTTCCCACATTTTGATGATCCATCGAATGAACATCGTGGATTTTTCTCGTTTTTATTGATCTCACCTTTGGTTGGCTGGGGCTTATTTACCTTCGGATATATTGCCTTGCGAGGCACATTTAATGCCATTTATGCCACCAACTCCCCGCTGTTGCCCCAATACTTTTATTACATCATTCCGCTGACAGGCAGTTTTCTATATATGTCGGTACTCGAATCATATGCACGCGTGCATCTTCGTATCGTAGTTCCAGCTATTATTCGTGAATTGTATTTGCGGGTTGCCAATGCATGTTTGATCTTGGGATTTGGATTAGGATATTTAAATTTTGACCAATTGGTCCAAGGCATTACCACCTCTTACTTAGTTGCTGTTATTGCTTTATTATTATACATCAAGCAACTCAAGCGCTTTTATACCAAATTGGATTTCTCGTTTGTACGCCAACCGATCTTCAAGGAAATGGTCGCTTATGGTGGCTGGGTAATTTTAGCCGGAGCAAGTTTCACATTGATTCAACATGTGGAAAAAATTATGTTGCCAGCCTATACCGGCGGCTTAGGAACGACGGCCATTTTTGATATTAATTCCCGCATGGGTTTGATGATTGCGATTCCTCGCAACGTCATTGCGGCGATCAGCACGCCTTTATTGGCTCAAGCCTGGAAGCGTAATGATACTAGTCAGATCGAAGATATCTATAAAAAATCATCGCTCAATTTACTCTTAGTGGGCTGCTTTTTGTTTTTGCTTATTTGGTGCAATTTGGATTTCATTTACCAAATTATCCCGCGCCATGAAATTTACGAGGCGGGCCGTTGGGTCGTTCTTATGGTCGGTATCTCAAAAATTATTGACATGGGTACGGGCTTAAATTCGGAGATCTTGATTAACTCCAAATACTACCGCTATGATCTATTATTTTATGTGATTTTGGCGGTGGGAATTGTGGTGGGCAACTTAATTTTTATCCCATTGTATTCGTATAATGGAGCGGCACTCGCTTCATTAATTGCGCTGGCAGGTTATAATGCCATCAAGTATTTTTTCTTGTGGGCCAAAATGGGATTGCAACCCTTTGAATGGAAAACAGCTTGGATCGTCCTATTGAGTATTGGGGTTTGGTATGTGGTGTCGTTTATTCCCGTTTTAGGAAATGGAGATTGGGTGGCCTGGATCATAAATTTAGGAGTTCGTTCAACAGCGGTTGGAATTTTATTTTTAGTAGCTGGATGGGCGCTGGATTTATCTCCCGATTTATCGGCCTTGATTAAAAGTAAATTGAGCAAATGAAGTTGATGTCATTAGCGGGAGGCTTACCGCATTATTACAATTTGGTCTTAAACAAACTTCAGCGCGAAATGGGTGTGGAGGTTTGTGTGGTGGTGCCTGCGAGTAAGGGAGCGACTTTGGGAGCTGGTGTTTTTGAGAGTAAAGATGGCATTGAGTTCAAGGTGTTTTACCAAGAAGAATATACGACCTATTATGGGAAGAAATTTTTCCGTGGGTTGAAAGAATTGATTTTGCAGGAGAAACCGGATGTTTTAATGGTCAATTGGCCATATCAAGCTGCATTTGTCTTTTATCCTGGCTGGTATAATTTCCTACGCCGAAATAAGGTAGCGTTAGTTTCCAAGGAGATCCCTTTTCAAGTACCCCATTATAACGAGGCTATTTCGTACTATTTACAAGGTGGTGGTGTAACAGAGAATAATCAAGCGCATCAGAAAAACAAATCGATTCTGGCAAGAATCAAGTTCATGATCGTGCGTGAAACGCGTCGCTTATTTAGCAACCTAGTCGATGCTCACATCAATTATTTAGATGAGGCCGTTGCGATGCACGCATCCTATGGTGTACCGGGAGAAAAGGTTTTTGTGACGGCAAATTCTCCGGATACAGATGCTTTATTGGCCACGGCCAATGAACTAAAAGACGTCCAAGCTAATCCATTTCGATTTTTGCACATCGGAAGATTGGTGAAATGGAAGCAAGTGGATGTATTGATGTAGGCGACCAAAGCATTGCGGGCGAAATATCCCCAGACTGAACTGAGTATCGTGGGAGATGGACCTGAATTGGCCAACTTAAAAGAGCAAGCGTCAGGTTACGATTTCATCCAATTCCATGGGGGGATTTATGACCCCAAAGAATTAGGCAAAATTACCTGCGAATCGGGCATCTACGTCTTAGCCGGCATGGGAGGTTTATCCATTAATGAGGCGATGTGTTTCTCGAAACCGGTGGTTTGCTCCGTAGCTGATGGAACCGAAAAGCGTTTAGTTCGCGAAGGATATAACGGCCATTTTTTCGAGTCTGGATCTGTGGCTAGTTTGACTTCCGTCATTGAGAAATTATTTACAGACCCGGCACAAATTGAAGTCATGGGTAAACGCTCACGAGAAATCATCGAAAAAGAAATCAATATTCATACGGTACTAGGGAATTATATGGAGGCTTTTCGGTTTGCGATTGCGAACAGTCACTAGTCGCTAGTAGAGACGCGATACCTCGCGTCTATTTTCAATTAAAGTCGCGCATGCGTTGATTCAAATACAAGACGCGATACCTCGCGTCTATTTTCAATTTAAGTCACACATGCGTCGATTCAAATACAAGACGCGAAGTATCGCGTCTCTACAATATCAAACACTTTTCCTTATCTTTGTCCCCATTATCCTACACAAAGATTTCTAATGAAACTAATTCAGGTAGTCGGCGCACGGCCAAATTTCATGAAAGTCGCACCGCTGCATCGCGCGATTCAAAACCTTCCCAACTGGACTTCCAAAATTGTACATACTGGGCAGCACTTTGACGCAAAAATGAGTGACATTTTCTTCACTCAACTTGAATTACCGAAACCCGATTTCTTTTTAGGTATTGGAGGAGGTACCCATTCCGAAGTTACCGCCAAAATCATGTTGGCCTTCGAACCCATCCTCCTGGAAGAAAAACCCGACCTCGTAATCGTCGTGGGCGATGTCACCTCCACCCTCGCTTGTACCCTGGTTGCCATCAAAATGGGCATCCCGTTAGCACATGTAGAAGCTGGATTGCGTTCGGGAGATCGCAACATGCCGGAAGAAATCAATCGAATTCTAACTGATTCGGTGGCCAATTACTTATTTGTAACAGAACAAAGCGGTATCGACCATTTGAAAAATGAAGGGGTACCTGACGAAAAAGTATTCTTTTCGGGTAATGTAATGATCGACTCACTGGTTCGCTATCAAGAAAAAGCAAAAAGCAGCACGATTCTAGACGACCTGGGTCTAACGGGTCCATCGTCTTACATCGTGATGACAATGCATCGTCCTGCCAACGTAGACACGGAGCAAGGGCTCAAGTCCATCTTACGATTAATCGAATTAAGTAGCTCACAAACGAAAGTCGTTTTCCCAATCCACCCTCGTACACGAGCACATATGGATAAATATGGGTTGAGTGAGCAACTGAATAACAACAAGAATTTAATTCTGACAGAACCATTAGGGTATTTGGAATTCATCCAACTGATGAGCCACGCGCAAGCCATATTGACTGATTCTGGAGGAATTCAAGAAGAAACAACCTACCTAGGCGTACCTTGTTTGACATTCCGTGATTCAACTGAAAGACCTATAACAGTGACGATGGGGACGAATCAATTATTGGCCGACTTAGATCCTGACAAAACATATCAAGCTCTCTTAGAGATCCTACAAGGAAATAGCAAAAAAGGTCAAATTCCACCACTTTGGGATGGAAAAGCCGCGGAACGCATCGCCCAAAGTATTGACCAGATTTTCAAGGCCTAATGTCAAAAGCGCTCAATATCGTCCTCCTTTCCTACCACAACCAAAATGGGGGTGCCGGAATTGCTGCGGGACGGCTCCAGCAAGCGCTTGAAAAAGCTGGCCATCAAGTAACCTATTTAGTTCAGGAAAGATCAGGAAATGATGGGTCTGAATTAATTCGAAAAGGCCTTTGGGCTAAACTAGGAAACTGGATTCGTTTCATCTTGGAACGCCTCTATTTTCTACCAAATGAAAAAAGCAAATCCATCCGTTTCCTATTCAATCCAGGTTTAATCGGACAAGATATTAGCCAACATCCGGCCATTAAAAAGGCTGATATTATTCATTTGCATTGGGTCAACTTTGGATTCCTTTCTATCAAAAATATTGAGCAATTACTCAAATTGGGGAAACCCGTTATTTGGACCTTGCATGATATGTGGGCATTTACAGGAGGATGTCACCACAGTGGAGATTGCGAGAATTTTCAAACCAATTGTGGGTCATGTAAATTTGTCAATAAACCCGAACGATGGGATATCTCTCACCGCATGTGGGCAGATAAAATATACGCATTTGACTACCCCAATTTACACATCATCACCTGCAGTGACTGGCTAAAATCCCGTGCTGAGAAAAGCACGATCCTTGCCTACCACAGCATTGATTCGATTCCAAATGCGATTGACACCAACTTCTTTCAACGAGAAGAAAATGCAAAAAAATCGCTCCATCTTAATCCCGATAAGCAATACATTTTATTTGTTGCCATGCGGGTCAATACACCTACCAAAGGTTTCAATTATCTGAAAGAGGCCTTACAGATTTGGCAAAACGAAAATCCAGCGGCTGTCAAAAACACCGAATTATTAATTGTGGGCAATGTCCTTGACACTTCCGAAATAAATGCCCTACCTCTTCCGAGCACCGCATTGGGACATATCACAGATCCTGCAAAAATGCGTGAGATTTATTCGGCTGCAGATGTATTTATCACGCCGTCATTGGAGGAAAATTTACCCAACACCATCATGGAGGCCATGGCCTGCGGAACGCCTTGTGTGGGCTTTCAAGTAGGTGGCATCCCTGAAATGATTGACCATCAGCTAAATGGCTATGTGGCTGAATACCTCTCAGCGAATGACTTGGCCAAAGGAATTCAATGGTCTTTGACGCATGCTCCACATGTTGCCGCCAGACAAAAAGTGCTTACAACTTATCAAGATGATATCATCGCAGCAAAGCACAGCGCACTTTACCTAAAATACCTTCCAGATGGCAGCCAAGCTTAGTATCATCACGATCACTTACCAGGCTGAGCAATACCTGGAACGTACCATCCAAAGCATCTTGGAACAAGGTCACCGTTCAGCGATTGAATATGTGGTGATTGATGGGGCATCGAAAGATGGAACACTAGCGTTGATCGAAAAATATCGCCAACAAATCGATCAATTAATCTCCGAAAAAGATCTAGGTATTTACGATGCCATGAATAAAGGACTGCAGGTAGTCAACGGTGAATATGTGCTATTTTTGAATGCTGGGGACACATTTGCATCGAAAAATACACTTGAACATATATTAACTGCGTTAAATAAAAATCCAGATATTCTCGCTGGGGACGCCATGTTTGTCAACATGGAAGGGGAAGAAATAGGCCTACGCAGCTTCGTCACTCCTCATCAAATTCCCGCGAAACTCACCTGGAAATCCTTTAAAAAAGGAATGGTCATTTGTCATCAATCGTTTATTGTCAAACGCGACCTAGCGCCAAGATATAATTTAGAATATCAATTGAGCTCAGATATTGATTGGGAAATTAAATGCTTGAAGTTAAGCCAAAATACGGTGCTACTAGCTGACCCGATTTGTCGGTACCTCATGGGTGGAGCCTCCGTTCAAAATCTAAAAAAATCGTGGAAAGAACGCTTCCAAGTTATGCAAAGCCACTTTGGTTTAATTCCTACCTTATTCGCTCACGTATGGATTTTCGTGCGCGGCGTCCGATTTGCCCTAAAAAAAGGTGGAAAATATTGGTAAGCATGGTATATTGCACCAAATGAAATCTTACCTCGTCCTTATATTTACCTGTGTTTATGTGTCGACCAGCTATGGGCAAAAATTTCATTTTGCTACTAGTTTAGGTACTAGCCAATTAAATTGGTCGCAAAGCCAAACAAGCCTAAATGCAGGTGCCTATTTACAATTTCAAAAACCAGGTAAACCGACGCAGCTATTTGGCCAACTAACGATTATCGGAAACCTACAAAGCTCTACCATCGATAATCACCACGTCGCATTTCGAGGAGGAAAAGGTGAAATCGGCCTGAATAGATTTACAAAATCAGGCATATTTGCTTCGACTAGTATTTACAGCGTCAGCATGGCGAAAAAGACAAGTTCTACCAAAGGTTATTTCACCTCCGAAGAAAAATTCACCATGCATGGATTAAGAGCTGGTCTGGGATTTAGATCGAATGGTAAAATTAAAACCACCATTCAAGCCAAAGTATTTGAACCCATTTTACGATCTGAAAGCATGCATCAATGGGGAAAAGACCAAAGCCAAAAACTCGCCAATCAATTAGGCTACCAGGCGAGTTTGGAATTCAGACTCCCTAAATGGGCATTGGGGTTTGATTATGAGCAAATTAAATATGGTGCTCCCTTTGCTCCATTACAATCCACGAGTGCCCAAATAACTTACTTTTTCTGATATGCTTCTTTCATTATTTTTCAGTTTTTTGAGTTTTAGTGCCGACAGTACGCTTAAAACTACGGAACTGAACGAAGTGGAAGTACGTGTTTTTGAGCAAAAAAAGTCGAGCTTTTCCAGTCCTGATGCGATTACCATTCTTGATTCCAAATCCTTAACACGCACAAACACGACCAGCTTTGTGTCTGGACTTAACGCGCAGGCTGGCGTCCGCATGGAAGAAAGATCTCCGGGCTCCTACCGCATGGCGATCCGTGGAAGTGCGTTACGTGCACCTTTTGGTGTACGAAATGTCAAAGTATATTGGAATCAAATGCCCCTAACTGATGCGGGAAATAATACCTATTTATCTCTCATCGATCCCGATTTATTTAATCAATTAACCATTATCAAAGGTCCCAGCGGTGGTTTATATGGTGCTGGTACAGGTGGCGTCTTGCTATTCAACAGCCCTAATGCAATCCAGAAAAAAATCATTCATCAGGAAATAGCCAACAGCCTCGGTGGATATAAGCAAAGCTGGGATATTCAAACAGATGGGCACCGCGTGTTTGCCAGTTATTGGGATCAAAATGGCTATCGGAAACAATCAGATATCAATAAACAATGGATATCCTATGAATACCACAAAGAATTAAGTCGGAATACACAGCTTGACCTAACCACCTATTATGGCCGTGTGACCTATCAAACTCCTGGAGGTCTAACGCTTAAGCAATATCAAACAGATCCAATACAAGCCAGGCCAGCTGCGGGTGCATTTTTAAGTGCTGTGGACCAACAAGCCACTTTCCGATTGCGAACATTTGGATTAGGTGTCCAAGTAAGCAGCCAATGGAATGAAAATTTGAGTTTCACAACCAATCAATCGATTCAATTAAATTCGATTGAAAACCCGACCATTCGTAATTACGAAATACGAAAAGAGCCTAATTATAGTAGTCGGAATGTGGTTCATTATAAAAAAGAAGCACTTAGCATAGATGCGGGTTTAGAGTTTCAAGCAGGAACATTTGATAGCCAAACATTTGGTAATCGAAAAGGAATTAAAGACACCCTGCAATTTACCCAAAACACCAGCTTACAAACTGGAAGTTTATTTATGCAGGCTGAATATAAAATTCATGACCGTTGGCAAGTGACACTCGCCGGAAGCTACAATCAATTTTGGACGGCATATGTGGGTAATGAAGGTATTTTCTCACCCCGAATTGCGGTCTTGCATCAGTTGACTCCACGACAAAACGTAGTCTTCAAAGTGGTTCATGGATATTCGCCTCCTAGCATATCCGAAATGCGCCCTTCTACCGGAATCATTAACACGTCACTTCGCGCCGAAAAAGGCTGGAACAAAGAGGTCAGTTGGCGCGGAAACACCCACTTACTCCAATGGAACCTGAGTCTATATCAATTTGACCTAGATGAAACGATTGTGATTCGACGGGCAGCGGATGGCTCAGATTACTTTAGCAATGTGGGTAAGACACGCCAGCAGGGGATTGAATTAAGTCATGTGTGGAAACTAAGTCCAGACCTTGAATTGATACATGCAGAGACAATCCAAAACTTCCGATTTGTAAACTATCAAAATGCGACGAAAGACTTTTCTGGAAATCGTTTGACGGGAACGAGTCCGTTTCAACATGCAAGTACGGTGAGTTACGCATTTTCGCCGTGGGTGAAGTGGCACGTGCAATTCATTTACACGGATAAGCTCTATTTAAACGATGCAAATACGGATCAATTGCCAGCCTATCACCTGTGGAATTCGAAGATTGAATACCAACGGGGCATATGGAATGTTTGGCTAAGTGCGGAAAATTTAGGTGATGTGGTCTATAGCTCTGGACCTGATTTAAATGCAGTGGGCGGACGTTACTTTAACGCTTCTGCTGGAAGAAATTTCAGTTTAGGGCTTAAACTCACCTTTAACTAGGGCGGGAATAATTCAACTTTTCTAGTAGTTCTGCCGCATGCGTATCACTAACAGGAATGTCAAACGTCCCTATTTTGATGCGCAATTGTTTGATCGATTCTACCTTTCGCAAATTGACAATAAACGATTTGTGCACGCGCATAAATCCATGAGGAACAACTTTGGGTTCCAACGCCTTCATGGTCATTTTCGTCAAAATAGGCCGTTTCTCTCCTTCTATAAATATTTTAACGTAATCTTTTAAACCTTCGATGTGCGTCACATTTGGAATCGTAATTCGAACAAGTGAATATTCAACATTGGCAAAAAAGAAATCTTCCAATGGCACAGCGGGAGCAGCAGCGGCTACAGATGAAGAATTCGATTGCGATTGTTGGAACAAATGATATGCCTTATTAGCCGCCAATGAAAAGCGCTCTAAACTCGTGGGTTTCATCAAATAATCCACGGCATCCAGTTGATAACTTTCCACAGCATAATTATCATAGGCTGTGACAAAAATGACGAGCGGACGTTTTTTAAGAGTTTGTAGGAACTGAGTTCCTAACATCCCAGGCATTTGAATATCCAAGAAAATCAAATCAACCTCTTGGGTTTGTAAAACCTCCATGGCTTCGAAAGCATTTTTACAGGATGCAACTAAATCTAGAAAAGGAATTTGACGGACATTCTCCTCCAATAATTTTCTTCCCATATTTTCGTCGTCCACAACGACACATTTCATCTTTCCCATGTTTTAATTATTTTGATGTAGACTGATTTCCAAATCAACGCAGAAAGTTTCACCCGTGTTTGTCACTTGAATCTGATGTTTTTTAGGATATAATAACTCTAAACGACGCAGCACATTTTTCATCCCGATACCTGAATTTGCCTCTTTTGACTCATCTGGCATTTGCCCAATCTTATTTTCTACCCTGAAAATCAAATGACCATGATCAATACTAAAATAAACCTTGATGATCGGATCTTGAACGAGCGAAACCCCATGTTTGAATGCATTTTCCACGAAAGGAATTAAGAGCATCGGTTCGATGGTGCAAGCTCGTATCGTGCCATCAATCTGAAAATCAATCGCCACATCACCATCAAATCGCATATGTTGTAAATCAATGTAATTGCGCAAATATTCCAATTCACGTTCCAGCGGAACCATACTTTGGTCTGAATCGTATAACATGTAACGCATTAAAGATGACAATCGAATCGTAACATCCTCCGCTTGCTTATCCGCTTTCGTGCGAATCAAATACACAATGCTATTTAAAATATTGAAGATAAAATGGGGGCTGATTTGCGAACGCAAGAATGAAAGCTCCGATTTCATCTGCTCATTTAAGCGCTCTTCACGCTTACCTTCAAAATCGATGAACTCCAACAATAATCCATACGTTGACCCTATCCCCGAGATCATAATCAAAGGGAATATGCCTCTAAAATCAAAGAAATCCTTATGCACATCAAATGGCATATAGTAAATATGATAGAGCGACTGAATGCCAAAAAACAGGGCAATAAACAAAAACAAGACGCCAAAATAGATATACACACCCCAGCGTTTGAAGATGATTGGAACTAAAAATAAAGTGATGATATAGAAGAGAGGAACGATCGTCAGAAGCTCCAACCAGATATGCTCGGAAAACTCTGGATCACGAATAGGTCCTGATTCTGAATGGTGATTTTGATGCGCTGGGCTAATTAAAGGTAATCCAATCCACAAGCCCCACAGGATGAGATTAAAAAGTACTTTAAACGTCTGCTTAGTTTTGGGAATATTCCAGGCAATCCACATACATTGAAATTATTGTTACAAAGCTAGCCATAAGCTACCAATTTGAAAACTCAAAATACCTACGGTTAAATTCGGTCGACCAAGTCCAAGATAACGACTATATTTGGCCCTAAATATACTAATCGCCTCATTCCAATCGTTAGTCCTCAGAATGCTAATTTACATCGAATGACTTTGGTAAAATAAATTCGTAAACTTAGCTTTCGAAAAAATAAAACACACCTATGCTAAATTCAATCCGCCTAACAGCCTTATGCCTTGGATTATTTGCCGCAAATGCGCAAGCCCAAGAATCCCTTAGTTCTCCCATTGTTATTAAAAAAGACAGCAGCGCTTCCGAAAAAGCGAAAACGCTTTTTAGCTCATCTCCTAAGAGTCCGATTAAATCTTTTGGACTTAGTGTTTCTCCCATTGTTCAGTTTGGTCAAATAGGTACGCAAGCAGGATTATCTGCGGCTTTACATTTGAATAATAAATGGGAGATTGGCGCTAGTATACTACGCACTACACGTGACGAAAACTCAGCAAAAGCACCACAATCCTTTCATGCTTTCACGGTAGCTTACACGCCAAAAGCAAATTCACTAATCCATGTAAGCTTCCCTTTAGCGATCGGAGCAATTAGTGCACAGCAAATGCGCTTAGAAGATCCAACGGCTATCCCAGATCCACAAGCCATGGGACCAGGTGGTTTACGAATTCGCCATGATTTCCGTGATCGCGATGATGCAGGGATGGGATTCCGCGGACCGAAAGCCTTGGGTATTCAACCAGGAGTTCAGTTGGAACTTAACGTATTAAAGAACGTGCGATTATTTACGGCTGCTAATTACCGTTTTGCATTGGGAGAAAACAGCACCTCAGACATGCAAGGATTCTCAGGACAGGTTGGCCTGAAACTAGGCATATTTGATCGCACATTTGGCGCCAAAAAGAAGAAGTAAACAAGTTGATCTATTCTATAAAACAAAAAAGCGAGCCCGAAAGAGCTCGCTTTTTTATGTGTGCAAACGATTAGAAATTACGTTCGCCGGCTTCTCTTTTTCCCAAAAGTACAGCACCCACCATCGCTACGAAGAACAAGATAGATACCAATTCAAAAGGTAATAAATATTCAGAGTACAAGATCTTGCCTAAATTTTCCACCATTCCAGTTTGCGATGAAAAACCAACGGTTTCAGACGAAGGTGCAGGTAAATTGTTTTTGTGGAATGCAGCCACTAAAATGACTAAAAGCACCCCTGAAACAATGACACCAGCTAATTTCGTCAACGAGGTTTTTGACTCAGGTTTATTTTTACGCAAGTCCAACATCATGATCACGAAAAGAAATAATACCATGATCGCTCCAGCATATACGATAATATTGACCGCCATTAAAAACTGAGCGTTTAACAAAACGTAGTGTCCTGAAATGCAGAAAAAAGTAAACACCAAATATAAAACCGAGTGAATCGGGTTTTTGGCTAAAACAACCATCAGGGCGCTTAATAAAGTCAATCCTGATAAAAAGTACCAAATATTTGAAATCTCCATAGGGTTATTATTTCCAACCATCACGCAAATAGCGCTGATCCATTTTTTCAACTAATTTATCTTTGCCATAAATAACTTCATCCCGAGTACTAAACACGGGAACCATCGTATCATGGCGTAAAAAGATAGCTTCTTTCGGGCAAGCTTCTTCACACAAGCCGCAGAAGATGCAACGTAACATATTGATCTCGTAAACTTTGGCATATTTTTCCTCGCGATACAAGGTCTCCTCCCCTGCCTTACGCTCCTCGGCAACCATCGAAATGGCTTCAGCTGGACACGCAACGGCGCATAAACCACAAGCTGTGCAACGCTCAGCTCCCTGCTCGTCACGTTTTAAGATATGTTGGCCACGGTAAATAGGCCCTAAATAACGAGTTTGCTCTGGGTAACGAATCGTTACCGGCTTCGAGAAAAAGTGCTTAAGCGTCGTAGCCATTCCACCCACGATTGCAGGAAGATACATACGCTCTGCTAAGGTCATTTCACCTTGCTCGATTACCTTTGTTTTATTGCTTAATTTCATATACCTAAGCTATTTTTTTCTTTCTAAAGATCGCATCATTTAAGAATAAGCCAGCGAGTAAAATCACGACTCCCCCAATACCCGCCAAAATTGGCTGGCCAATTAATATACCAAATCCTGTCACGACCACATTGAACATAGACAAAGGAATTAAACCTGTCCAGCCTAAGCCCATTAATTGATCATAACGGAAACGTGGAAGCGTCCAGCGCACCCACATAAATACAAATACAAACAATAAAGATTTTCCTACCAACGCACCCATTCCTACAAATGCAGCAACAGTTGTTCCAAACTGACCAGCTACCAAAGCATATCCTGGATAATCGTAACCTCCGAAGAACAAAGTCGCCATGACCGCACCCGAAATAAACATGTTAATGTATTCCGCGAACAGATAAAAACCGAGTTTCATCGACGAGTACTCCGTATGGTAACCCCCAATTAATTCCGTCTCACACTCAGGTAAGTCAAAAGGCGTACGATTACATTCCGCAAACGCACAAATTAAAAAAATCAAAAAGCCCAATGGCTGTTGCAAGATGTTCCAATGACCAGCTTGTTGGGTCTCCACAATCGTCTTTGTTGACAAAGAACCTGTCAGCATCAATATCGCGATGATCGACATACCCATGGCTAATTCATATGAAATGTTCTGAGAGGCAGCACGAATCGCACCTAACAAGGAATACTTGTTATTCGAAGCCCAACCCCCAATCAAAATGCCATAAACACCTAAAGATACAATTCCAAAAACCCAAAGAATTCCAATATTAACATCGATCCCTTGAAGATCAAATGTCACACCTGCAACCGTAACGGTATCCCCGAAAGGAACAACGGCAGAAGTCATTAAAGCGGTCAACATCGACAAGCAAGGACCTGCAATAAATAACCATTTATTTGAGTTAGCTGGAATAAAATCTTCCTTCATGAACATTTTAACCGCATCGGCTAAGGGTTGTAAAATTCCAAAAGGACCTGCACGATCCGGACCGATACGATCCTGCATAAATGCAGCGATCTTACGCTCAAAATAAGTTGAATAGGCTGCCACTCCTAGGGTGATCGCAAAAACGATTCCTACAAAAATGGCTTTGGCCGTAAATACATCATTCAATAATTCCATAGCTTATTTCTTTGCGGGCAAAATTGATTTATTTTCTAAAAAACTGCGATCACGGTTATCATCGATTTGCTTGAAATCACGCGCTGCTTGTGCGATTGGAAACGCTGGGCGAATCGTATTAGCACCATATTTATTTGCTGAAATGACCGAATGTCTTGACACCTGCGTCGGTCCTTCAATCTCCCAATCCGATGTTTTCTTACGATCAAAACGACACGTGTTGCAAATGAATTCCTTCAATTCACCCCACTCATTCTTGCGACCCGTTACCCGAATCACCTCGTCACCGCGGTACCATAAGGTTACATTTCCAGAACATTTATCACATGAACAATGGGCATCCATCGGTTTCGAGAACCACACACGGCTCTTGAAACGATATGTTTTATCAGTTAATGCACCTACTGGACAAACATCAATCACGTTACCTGAAAAATCATTATCAATCGCCTTCTCGATATAGGTGCTAATTTCAGCATGATCTCCCCGATTCATAACACCATGCACACGACCGTCTGTGATTTGATCCGCTGTGTACACACAACGGTAACACAAGATGCAACGGTTCATGTTTAACTTGATGTTATCACCTAGGTCAACAGGCTCGAAGGTATTACGTTCTTCTACGGTACGTGTCGAAGAAACCCCATGTTCAAATGAGAAATCTTGTAAATGACATTCCCCTGCCTGGTCACAAACTGGGCAATCAAGTGGGTGGTTCAACAATAAAAATTCAACAATTCCCTTGCGTGTTTCTAACACGGCTTCATTCACTGTGTTCTCCACAATCATGCCATCCTGCACTGCCGTGATACAAGCCGGGACTAATTTAGGCATCGGACGAGGATCCTTTTCAGAACCAGCCGTCACTTTGACTAAACAGGCACGGCATTTACCACCTGAACCTTTCAATGGCTCGTAGTAACACATAGCTGGTGGCGCAACCTCAGGACCGATCATTCGAGCAGCTTGCATAATGGTTGTTCCCGGTTCTACATCCAAGGTGATGTTGTCAATCGTTACTTTCATAATCTATCATCTAACAGGTTCTACACCTGATGTTATTGCTCATTTAATTCCGAAAACCGCTGGATGAAATTCGTTGCCGAATATCCTAATGCTTTTTCTTTCAATTTCAACCCTAAGGCTTTACGTTCTGCCAAAGGCCACGCTAAAACCGTTTCAATTTTGTTGGCCGCATGCGCTTCATCCGTATATTCCACCAACAAATCTGGATGTGCAGCCAAAAAATCATTGACGCCACCCGCACCTTTAAAACCAATAATCGGCGTCGCCGCGTAGCCTGCTTCCAACATCACTAGTGGAAAAGGATCCTCACGCGATGACAAGAAAAACAAGTCGGCCATATCGAAATACGGCATAGGATCAGCTTGCGTTGGTACTAAATGCAAGCGATTTTCCGTATCCCAACTGGCTTTTTCAGCTTTCAAATCAGCTGAAAATGGTTCATCTCCAACGCCCACCCAAACCATATGTAGGTTTGGATTTTGAGTGATCAATTGCTTGGCAACGCGCACAAAAATATCCGTTCCCTTACGCCACTCTGCTAATCCACAGCCGAAAACGACTGAGGCTTTAGCAGGAATTCCCAACGACTTACGTTGTTCATGTCCTCGATCCAGCTGCTGTGTAGGCAATTCCACAATGGGTGGCAAAATGGCCAAATTCCCATTGGGTACTCCATACGTTTCATGCAAGACCTGTTGGACCTGCGCCGAAACCGCATAAACACGTCTACAATCATTCGCCAAAAACCCCATATCTTCTTTCGAGGCATACATTTTTAACGAAAAATCAAGCTCATGAATGTAGGCCTCGAAAGGCACATTCAAAGGG
>JACCDM011527088.1_pt1 | contig 33223 bp, 27 predicted proteins | sample 7445851 | NCBI WGS metagenome assembly JACCDM01 (sample SAMN15323438, study PRJNA562643) | freshwater metagenome | isolation source: river surface water | place: USA:Blue River Watershed | collected 2017-08-16
ACCATTCATAGCATTCATTCCTTCTACTTGCCACGCACAATTGGTTGAAGCAGAAAGTGTACTTGTAAACACCACTGTTTTACCCCCGCCGATTATGATTTTATCGGCAATAAACGCCACCGTTGGAGCTTGATTTACGGTAACTTGAACCGCATCCGTAGCGGTACAACCAGAAGCCGTTCCCGTTACGGTATAGATCGTGACGCCAACAGGAGGTTGAAATGCAGTACCATTCACCACGCCCCCAGACCATGTATAAGTCGAGGCACCAGTTGCTGTTAACGTAATCGGTGTGTTCTCACAAACTGCTTGATCGACACCTGCATTAACGGTTGGAATCGGATTAACGGTTACCAATACTTGATCCGTAGCGGTACATCCATTTAAAGTCGCCGTTGCGGTGTAGGTGTTTGTCGCGGCTGGAGTAAATGCTGTATTTTGCGTAACGCCATTATTCCACGTGAATGTAGCTCCAGCGGTTCCTGTTGCGGTTAAGGTCACGGGTGAACCAGCGCAAACCGTTTGATCCGTTCCAGCGTTCACCGTTGGAATTGGATTAACCGTCACCAGTACTTGATCCGTAGTGGTGCAACCATTTAAAGTCGCTGTTGCCGTATAGGTCGTCGTTGCCGCAGGAGTAAAGGCTGTACCTTGCGTAATTCCATTATCCCACGAGAAGTTAGCTCCAGCAGTGCCGGTTGCGGTTAAAGTCACTGGTGTATTCTCACAAACCGTTTGATCTGTTCCTGCATTCACAGAAGGAATCGCATTAACAGTTACCAACACTTGATCTGTAGCGGTGCAACCATTTAAAGTTGCTGTTGCCGTATAGGTCGTCGTTGCCGCAGGAGTAAATGCTGTACCTTGCGTAATTCCATTATCCCAAGTGAAGGCAGAACCTGAGGTTCCGGTTGCCGTTAATGTTACAGGTGTACCAGCACACACGGACTGATCTGTCCCAGCATTCAGTGTAGGAATTGGATTAACCGTAACTTGAACCGTGTTTGTTGCCGTACACCCATTTAAAGTGGCTGTAGCAGTATAGGTAGTAGTAGTGGCTGGTGTGAAGGCTGTTCCTTGCGTAACGCCATTATTCCAAGTGAATGTAGCTCCAGCCGTTCCGGTTGCCGTTAAAGTTACGGGTGTACCAGTACAAACTGTTTGGGGTGCACCTGCATTGACCGTTGGAATTGGGTTTACCGTTACAATCACTTGATCATTTCCAGTGCATCCTCCAAAGTCTCCTGTTACAGTATATGTTTGAGTACTAACTGGCGTAAAAGAAGTCCCTTGAGTCACTCCGTTATCCCAAGTATAGGTTGCACCTGCAGGTCCTGTAGCGGTTAAGGTAACAGGCGTTCCCGCACAAATAGTTTGATCGGATCCGGCATTCACTGTTATAGATCCTCCTATGGTTAAAACTACTTGATCAGTGGCAGTACAACCATTTAAGTTGGCCGTTGCTGTGTAAGTTGTCGTCGATGCCGGAGTAAAAGCGACTCCTTGGGTCACTCCATTATCCCAAGTAAACGTTGAACCAGCTGTTCCGGTTGCAGTTAATGTCACTGAATTTCCTGCACAAAGCGATTGATCGATTCCTGCATTGACAGTTGGAATTGGGTTAACTGTTACTTGAACCGTACTTGTTGCCGAACATCCATTTAAAGTTGCAGTTACCGTATAAGTTGTAGTCGCTAAGGGGGTGAAAGCCACACCTAAGGTCACTCCATTATCCCAAACAAAAGTCGATCCAGCCGTTCCTGTGGGGGTTAATGTGACAGGAGTTCCGGCACAAACCGTTTGAGGTGTTCCTGCATTGACCGTTGGAATTGGGTTAACGGTTACCTGAACTGTACTCGTTGCAGAACATCCATTTAATAAAGCCGTTGCGGTATAGGTGGTGGTGGCTGCGGGTGTAAAGGCTACACCTTGAGTCACCCCATTGTTCCAGGTAAAGGTTGAACCAGCCGTTCCTGTTGCCGTTAAAGTCACCGGAATACCTGCGCAAACCGTTTGAGGCGTGCCTGCATTGACGGTTGGTATTGGGTTAACGGTCACTTGAACTTGACTCGTAGCGGTACATCCATTCAAGGTGGCTGTTGCAGTATAGGTTGTGGTGGCTGCTGGGGTGAAAGCAACCCCTTGCGTTACACCATTGTCCCACGTATAAGTAGATCCAGCCGTTCCAGTGGCCGTTAATGTCACTGGTGAACCAGTACAAATTGTTTGAGGTGTTCCTGCATTGACCGTAGGGATTGGGTTGACGGTCACTTGTACCGTGCTCGTTGCTGAACATCCATTCAAAGTGGCTGTTGCAGTATAAGTTGTGGTGGCTGATGGGGTAAAAGCGACTCCTTGGGTCACCCCATTGTTCCATGTGATTGTTGCACCAGGTGTGGCAGTTGCGTTTAATGTTACTGATGTTCCTGCACATACCGTTTGAGGTGTGCCTGCATTAACTGTTGGAATCGGGTTAACCGTAACAGTAACCGGACTCGTTGCTGTGCATCCATTTAAAGTAGCAGTAGCTGTATAAGTAGTTGTTGATGACGGAGTAAAAGGAACACCTTGGGTAGCTCCGTTGTTCCATGTAAAAGTTGATCCTGCTGTTCCAGTTGCTGTTAAGGTAACTGGAGTTCCAGCACATACAGTCTGTGGTGTTCCGGCATTCACCGTTGGAATAGGTTTTACAATTAATGTTTGCGTAGAAACATCCGTACATCCCACAGCGGAGGTAACCGTCTGAGAAATGATGTATGTACCCGGTGTAGAATACGTTTTTGTAGGTGGATTTTGGGTGCCATTTAAAGTAGTTCCATCCCCAAAATTCCAATTCCAGTTGGTAGCATAAACAGATGTGTTGTTAAAGGTCACGGTTGCTGGACCGCAACTGGTAGAGGGAGAAATTGTAAACTGTGATGTTGGAGCCATCTCAAAGGTACCACCCCATGCAAAATTAAAACCCGTATTGTTATTCGAGTAATTATCAATGATAATCAAATATGTTCTCCCTGCAGTAACGGTAACAGGTGCGCAAAATTCAAGACAAGCTGTTCCTGTAATTCCATCTTGGGGACATGCACCACACTGTGAAGGAGACAAACCTACAGGTGCGCCATTTCCACCTTCATAATTATAATTACAGGCAACACTTGTTGCTGAACTACAACCGTTGGTGATATCGTACATGGCCCAATCGTATTCTGCCGAACCATTTGGATCTGCAGTCCATTGACAAGTACCCGTTTGACCTACTGTAAATTTATAGTAAATTGGTCGCTGAAGGGCACTAAAGAAACAAGAAGGAGTAAAATTACCAGCATTATTTGGGAAAGTAGCTACAGAAAAGGAACTTTTGTCGCATAAATTGGTAGCTGTACCGCATGAATTGCCAGGAGCTGGAGGAGGTGTTGTTGAATTGACACACACTTGAAATCCACCCTCTACTCCATTGTTTGACTCCACAGAAAACCATACTTGAACCCCAACTGCTGTTGACCAAGTAGTTGAAGCAGTTCCATTATTGGTTCCAGCGGTATTACAAATAGAGTAGGTTCCAGAACCACAAGCCGTAGTTGTAAACGTAATGGTCGCACGTTGAATCCCTCCTGCTGAAGGTGTTACAGTTACCACATTTTGACTTCCCGTAGTCACATAGGTATACCAAACTTCATTTCCAGGAGTACCCGTATCGCATGTATTGGTTGAATTATCTGAAGTAGCGCCCACAGTTGTACCATTTACACACAAGACCCCGCTTGTAGGAATCGTTAATGCGGTAGCGTTTATACAATCATCATTAGCCACTTGTGCATGGCTAAAAGAAATGGTGACAAAAATATACAGTAAAAGTTTAATTGCTTTCATTTCCAATCTCTTTAGATGAATGATCAATGGTGTGATTTTTTGGATAAATCAAAAGGTAAACCTCCGTACCAAGCGGATAACGCACGACATTAGACTCATGTTGATGTGTTGCAATGATATCGCATAGATCGTTTGGAATATTAGGATTCATCCTACTTTTTAGAACAAATTGGTATTGATGTTCGAATGTTGGACAATTCCAAGAGGTTGATTCATCTTTTTGTAATTGCTCTTGAGCAAAAGACTGAAAAGAAAACAGCAATAAAGCATTCAAAAATAAAGTTTTAAAAGGCATAGCGTTCCGTTTTGTTTTTGTATTAAATTAACGTATTTAATTCAAATTAGTTGCTTTATCGTCAAAGATTTGTAACTTTAATTCACTCTATTAATCTCTAAATAAATGACTATGAAAAAAAATCTGCTGTGCTTAGGATTGCTATTATCTTTGAATAACTTTTTTGCCCAACAAAAATTAAATCAAAAAGTAGATGTAGAAATTATCAAAGGTAAAACGGTATTAACCATAACTTCTGTTGGTCCTGATGGAAAGGAAAAGAAAGAAGTGTACAAAGGTGAGGAAGCCGAGCGAAAACTAGCAGAATTAGAAGGAGGAAATACGCCCAACAATAAACATGTCGAGGAAAAAGAAGAAATCAAAATTGAAGTCATCGACGGAGTAAAAACCCTGTCCATCATCAAGAATATTGACGGTAAAGAAAGTGTTGAAAAATTTGAGGGAGAAGCAGCTGAGGCTAAAATGAAAGAACTTGGTATTGACGATAAAAAATCAAAAAAGAAAAAGAAAAAATAAGCAGATGAAAAAAACAATAAAATTCGCTATCCTTGTCCTTGTCCTATCAAGTTGCTCTGGTAAAGACGAACAGTTTTGTGCATGCATTAAAATTAGTGATGCGTTAAATCAAAAATCGAATCAAATTCTAACGGATGGCCCAAATCAGCAGTTAGCTAATGAATTATCGAAACTAAAAAAATCAAAAGCAGATCAGTGTAAAGACTATCAAAACATGGGGGGTGAAGAAATGTTGGCGAAGAAAAAACATTGTCAATAACCTAAAAGGTGAAAATAAAAAAAGCCAGTAGAAATTTCTACTGGCTTTTTCATGGAATATATTTTCCGAATTATTTTACAATAACTCGTTCAACTGCTGAACCATTTTCATTAGAAACACGAACCATATAAATTCCTGTTCCATTTGCAGAAAGGTCAATTGTAGTTGTTCCGTTAGCTACTTTCGTTAAAACTACTTTTCCAGTTACATCCGTAACAGAAATGGTATTTGAAACATTATTTTCTGTAGAAACTGTTACTAAACCTGTAGAAGGATTAGGATAAACAGAAACATTGATTTGAGCTAACTCAGAAATGCTCGTGTAATCTGTTGTATTCATACGAACAACTGGAGCCTCAGAAAGACCATCTGTTCCAATTAAACTGATGATAGAAGGAGTTGCTGTAGAATTATCTACACCAAAAGTTAAACCTTCAGGTAAGAATCCAGAGAACATGACAGGAACCTCTTGATTCTCGAATGAACTTGCAGTCACTAAATACACTTTTCCAGCTTCAATGGTTACAGGTGTATTGAAATACAAACGAACTAATTTTCCGAAATCTGCAGTTACAATGTTGTGTACATCTGTTTCAGCTAATAATACCGGGTCAGCTCCTGATGCATCGTAAATTTTACCTTTCAATTCACGGCCAATAAAATCTGCTTGGGAAGAAGCACCTACGTTAGATACACCTACCTCAATTGCACCTGTAATTCCGTTTACAAATACCTCAAATAAGTTACCAATTTCTTGGTCACCAGAAATACTTGACCAACCGTAGAAATCACCGGTTACTGAATTCACGTTACCTGTGAATGCATCGGTAGCAAATACATTGGTAGAAACTTCGAAAGGAAGTGTTTTGGTATCATCACCTGTATTCGTTAAGGTATTGTTTGATGATGTTGCCGTATACAAGAAATTATACGTTCCAGCTGTTGTAGGAACTGCATATGGACCTGCATAAACTAATGAATCTTGTGTAAATCCAGCAATACTTGAAACATTTGTAGTTCCAACAGCACCAGGATTAGTAATGGTAACTGAAGCATCTTGTGCATTAGGTCCCATATTTTTCACTTTAACACCAAAATCCATGGTTACAGAAGCAGTAACTTGACCTGCAGGAATTTTTGTTAATTGTAATTTTTGTGCGCCAATCGTATTGAATGCTTGGTATAATCTCAAATCATTCGATGACCCTTCAACTAATTTCACGTCATCTACGAACCATCCGTACATAATACCTCCATTTGCTCCAGAATTTGATGGCCAATTCACTCTAAAACGGAATTTTACAGCTGAAAAGTTTGTTCCACCAGGGAATGCATTGTTCACATTATATACTCTTGTTCCTGCAGGAGAGTTAGGGTAAGGAGAACCTCCATTTGCTGTCAAAGCACCCATATCGTTATTGTTTCCAATCTCAACCCAAGTTGTCCCGTTGTCTACGGTTGCCTCTACCACTTGATTTTCAATAAACAAGGCTCCATATTGTTGGAAAGTAAAATTTACATTCGGGTAAGTTGATAAATTAAAGGTAGAGTCAAATGTTAAAATCAATTCTGCATCAACATCTTGATTTCCTGCATTTGGATCTCCATTTTTAGCAATAAAATAACCTGTTGTTTTGGTGGTTGAATTAATTCTTGAAGTAAAAGCCCAAGAAGTCAATGAAGTTGCACCAGTATTTGTGGGTGACCATTGCCATCCTAATTCTGGACCTTGTGTTCCATTTAATACACTCGCTACCCAATTGTTTGTGTTTGACATGGTATTGTACCAAATCACAGTACCTTCTACTTTTTCCTCAGAAGTTGTTTGTGTGTTTTCAGAAATTTTACCTGTTTGCAAATCCATTCTTTTTTGCTCTAAACGCTGAGCTAAAGAAACATTCAATGCAGACAATGCTAAAATCGATAAGTAAATTTTTTTCATAGTCTTAAATTTTATGGTAACAAATATAGACAGAAAAACATAAGAAACAAACCCCGTCAATAAACTATCATGACCGTTCACACAAAAAAGGAAGTGTTTTTCTATACAATTGTAAGGATTCGTAGTTAATTGTTTCTATGTGAATGGATTCCATATTTTCTACTAAACTTTCCTGTCCGTTTGCATCTATAATCTGAGAATGACCTACATATTGAAGCCCGTTTTGATCTTCACCCACTCGGTTTACCGCAACCACATAACATTGATTTTCGATGGCTCTAGCTTTTAACAGACTGTCCCAATGGGAAATTCGTTTCTCTGGCCAATTGGCTACATATAATAGTACATCATACAATGGCTGGCCATTTTCGTCTATTTGATTTCTAGAGATTTCTGGAAAACGAAGGTCAAAACAAATTTGAAGATTCAATTTCCAACCCTTAAATGCTACAATCTTAGGTTCACTTCCTTTTTGAAAAACAGCACTTTCACCAGCCAATGTAAATGTCTTGCGTTTATCATAGTGTAAAAGCTTCCCATCTGGATCAATAAAAACACCTCGATTATAATATGAATCTTTTTCTCGTATAATTAAAGAGGTATAGATGGCAATTCCCTTCCCCTTGGCCCAACGAACCAGATATGCTAAGCCTTCTGAATCCACCATCTCTTCTGCCAATGCTTCAGCACGCATGGTAAATCCGGTGTGAAACATTTCAGGCAATAGCACAAGATCAACATCTTCGCTAAGTTGCTCAAACATTTGATCGTAATTTAAATAGTTTGACCGTTTATCTTCCCAAGCCTGATTGACTTGAAAAAGGGCTATTTTTAATGTATTTTGCATAATTTTTCGCAAGCTTTAATTAACGTTTCATCATCTTTCGCGAAACAAAAACGAATTAATTTCAAATCTTTCCCGTCTTCATGAAAGACCGATAATGGAATGGCTGCAACGCCATACTTAATGGTCAATTCGCGGACGAATTCAACATCAGGCATATCCGATACCGCACTGTAATCAACCACTTGAAAATAAGAACCTTCGCACGGCAACAATTTAAATTTACTGGACCCTAATAAGCTTCGAAATAAATCTCTTTTCTCTTGGTAATAAACCGAAAGCTGGGTAGGATCAACGGTTGGTAAATATTCAGAAAGAACGGATTGCGCGACACTATTCACTGAAAAAACTAAAAATTGATGCACTTTTTTGATTTCGCCCATGAGCGCTTCAGGGGCTACCAAATAACCCATTTTCCAGCCAGTAATGTGAAAAGTCTTCCCAAAGGACGAAACGATGATACTTCGATCAAACAAGGAAGGGTACAAATTGACAGAAAGGTGTTTTTTCTCAAAAGTGATAAATTCATAGACCTCATCCGACAATAAAATCAATTTTGGAAAATCCTGCATCAATTGATGTAAGGCCTCCAAATCATTTTCTAATAAAATTTGCCCTGATGGATTATGCGGGTTATTGATGATCAACATTTTAGAGTTTTCATTAAGATGTTCTCTCAATAAATCCCAATCCATGCTGAAATCATTTTTTAAAGGGACATGAATTGCTTTTCCACCTGCCAAAACAATACTTGGATCGTAACAATCATACGCTGGATCTAACACAACCACCTCATCTCCAGCGCCTACAAAAGCTTGAATCGCCGCATAAATCGCCTCGGTTGCTCCGGCAGTAACAAGTACTTCATCTTTTGGATTCAATTTTCGCCCATAACATTGGTCAATCATCTTACTGATTTCATTCAACAACTGAGTATTTCCGGGCATTGGCGCGTATTGATGAACATCCTCCTTTAGTTTTTCTTGATAAATTTTTAATAACGCTTCATCAACAGGGAAATTGGGAAATCCTTGCGCCAAATTGATGGCCTGATGTTCAAGTGCTAACTTTGACATCACGCTAAATATGGTCGTTCCAACGTGGGGTAATTTTGACATCGTATTTTTTTGAACAAAAATAATGATTTATCAAATAGCTGTCGACAACATTTTAAGGCGATACCTTTTTCCCGGTAATGTTTCGACATAGTTTTTCATTTCCATCGTCAATAAAAGAAAACTAATTTCAGCGGGAGAAAGATGCATTTTAAATCCCAACCAATCCACATGAGCCTCCGGATTTTCTTTCAATAAATCTACCACATTTTGCTCGTCTTTTTCCAAACTAGGTATTTCTTGATAAGGTATTTTTGCTTGTGCATCCCAACCCATAGCTAACAAAAAATCTTCTGCTGAATGCAACAAAAATGCTTGATGGTTTTTAATGAGTGAATTGCAACCCTCAGAACATTCATTGCCAATATTTCCTGGAAAAGCAAAAACCTCTCGATGGTAATCATTCGCCAATTGAGCTGTTATTAAAGATCCTCCCTTTTTTTTACTTTCGATGATGACCGTAGCATCGCACAATCCAGCGACAATCCGATTTCGTTGAGGAAAATGTTCTCTTTCTGCTTTTTCATAGGGTTTAAACTCACTGATTAAACCGCCATTTATTTGCATCCGTTTGGCCACATGTTGATGTAAATGGGGATAAATCTTTTGAATTCCACTTCCCAAAACTGCAATCGTAGGAATATCATGCAAAAGACATTGTTGATGTGTTAAGATGTCAATTCCGTATGCCAAACCACTCACCACCGTTACTTGAGCATTTTTCAAATCAGCGATAAACTGTTGAGTTAAAAATCTTCCATAATCGGTTTCATTGCGAGTCCCAACAATAGCAACTGTTCGCTGTGGATTAATCTCCCACTCTCCTTTACTGTAGAATAAAATGGGCGCATCAGGACATTGTTTTAAGCGTCTAGGGTAATTGCTATCCATAAAGAAATGCGTGTTAATTCCCCATTTTGTTAAATTTTGAGCGATTCGACTTGCTTCTTCTAGCGCTACCTTTCGACGCATATCCTGAAAGAATTTTTTTGAAAACGTGGATTGATTCGCTAATTCTTGAATGGTATTTTCAAATATCGCCTCCGGACTACCCAATTCAGCCATCAGCTGTGTAGCCCTTTTGTAGCCAACTCCATGCAATAAAGAAAAAGCAATTTGGTAAACTTGTTCAGTCATATTTTAGTGGTTATGCTATTGAAGATAAGAAAAAATATCCTTACCTCCATTTAAATTTTCAAGCAATTAAACATACTTTTTATTAAATTTGGTCGCAAACCAAAATAAAACGACGTATAAAACTATTGCGATGCTAAAACATTTTACTCTATTTTTCATCCTGCTTTCTACTTTTTCATTTGAGGCGCAAGACCTTCGTGGCGTCGTGAAAGATGCGAACAACCAAACCCTTATTGGGGCGAAACTATTTGCTTCTTCAGGTCAAAAAACATTGACCGATAATAATGGAAGTTTTAGGATCGAAAATCCGAATTTTCCTTTAACAATCATTACGATGTATCCACCCTATCTAAATGATACACTAACATTGGCCTCTTGGACGGAAAACCTAACCATTGTGCTCAAAGAAGAAATTCAAGAATTAAATACAGTGACCGCTACTTCTAATCGTTCATTACAAAAAATTGAAGAAGTAACGATTTCAATGGAAGTCATCAAGCCTGCATTAATCGATAATAAAGGAATGACTGATTTGGAACAAGTAGTCGATCAAGTACCTGGTGTTTATGCCATGGATGGGCAAGTTAGCATTCGTGGAGGTAGTGGATTTTCATACGGCGCAGGCAGTAGGGTCATGTTGTTGTGGAATGGAACTCCACTCCTTTCTGCAGATGCGGGGGATGCAAAATGGAATGCCATTCCTTTGGAACAAACGGCTCAAATTGAAGTTTTAAAAGGAGCTTCTTCCGTGCTCTATGGCTCAGGTGCATTGAATGGTATCATTTCGTTGACAGAAAAAGAACCAACCACTAAAGGCGAATGGAAAGGAAAGATTCAATCCGGCATTTATGACAATCCGAAAAGAAGTTCTTTGAAATGGTGGACCCGAAATCCTATGTTTTATCAGGGTGAACTTTACTATGGAAAAATGTACCAAAGAGTTGGTTTTACGGCTTCCTTTCAAGGTTATAAAACTGAAGGATTTCGTCAGGGAGAAATTGAAGACCGTCTGCGTTTAAGTGGAACAGTTTACTTCAAACCTAAAAAATTGGATCGTTTAAAATTTGGAGTAGGTTATAATGTGCACTACAGCAAAGGAGGAAATTTTATCATTTGGCAAAGCGATACTTTAGGCTATACGCCAAGTGGAGGTGCTGACACCAGTGTTGCTGGGTCCACACTTACCTACAATAAAGGATGGAGAATTAGTATTGACCCTTACCTTAAATACATCAGTAAAAAAGGAAACAAACATCAACTGAAAACACGATTTTACGATGTCATCAACACCAATTTGAATAATGCGTCACAAAGTTCAACAGCAAAAGTATATTATGCCGACTACCAATATCAAAAAGCGTGGAAAAAAACAACGGTAACTTCTGGAGCCACTTCAACCTATAATTCGGTAAAATCTGGATTATTTGGAAACCATTACTCGCTCAATTTAGCGGTTTATGGACAAATTGATCAAAAAATAGGAAAACTTCAATTGACTGGAGGTGTTCGAATTGAGTATTTTGAACAAGACAAACATCAAGGGGATACCTATTTTACCATCAATAAATCGGGAAAAACGATTCCTGTTTATCCGGTTTTTAGACTTGGAGCGCACTACCCGATTACCAAAACTACTCATTTAAGAGGATCGATAGGTCAAGGGATTCGTTATCCTTCTATAGCGGAAAGGTATACTTACACAAGTGTTGGCGCTTTAAATATTTTCCCAAACCCTACTTTAAATCCTGAAAAAGGTTGGGCAGCTGAATTAGGGGTCAAACAAGTATTTCCCATTGGAAAATGGAAAGGAATGTTAGATTTAGCGGGATTCATCAACGAATACAGCAACATGATGGAATTTGCTTTTGGATTGTATAATCCACCGGGTACGACGTTAAATTTCACCGATCCTAACCATCCGATGTACCTCTACAAATGGCTTGGTTTCAAAGCACAGAATGCTGAAAGAGCCAGAATAACAGGATTAGAAGTTTCATTTAATAGTATCGGAAAAATTAAAGAGGTAGAATTGGTCACCTTAATTGGGTATACCTACATGAATCCAATATCATTGAACCAAGACTCGATTTATAAATTAAATTTCTCCGATCCAAATACCAATATGCTGAAATATCGCTTCAACCATCTAGCAAAAGCTGATTTAGAGGCGACCTATAAAAATTTCTCTTTAGGATTTTCTGCCCGCTACAATAGTTATATGTCAAATATTGATGCTATTTTTGAACAAGGAGTGGCTGGCACACAAATACTCCCAGGATTAAAAAATTATCGCGATAAAAACAATCATGGTAATTTAGTGTTTGACGTAAGAATCGGTTATCAAGCTTGGAAACATTATCGCATTGGATTCATGATTAATAACTTACTCAACACCGAATACACCACTCGTCCTGGAGATATTCAAGCGCCTAGAACCTTTATCGTACAGTTACAATTTAAATTCTAATGAAAGTATTAGGTATTATTCCCGCTAGATTTCAATCCTCTCGATTTCCAGGTAAGCCTTTGATTGACCTGAAAGGTAAAACAATGATTCAACGGGTTTATGAGGGGGTGAAAAAATGTCCCGCAATTACGGATGTGGTGGTCGCTACGGATGACCAACGAATAGTTGATCATGTACTTGATTTTGGAGGCGAAGTGATGATGACGCGTTCAGAACACCCAAGTGGAACGGACCGTTGTGGGGAAGTTTGTCAGACTTGGAACGATTACGATGTGGTCATCAATATTCAGGGCGATGAACCGTTAGTTGACCCTAATCAATTGTTGCAATTACTCACCGCATTTCAATCCGAAAACACCCAAATTGCCACGCTAGGCATACCAGGTTCAAAGGAAGATGTGGAAAATCCTAATCGCATAAAAATTGTGTTAGACCATCAAAACGATGCGCTTTATTTCAGCAGAAGTGTAATTCCAAATTATTTTCACTTTAAGGAAGATCCTTTTCAATTTTACCCTTACCTCAGACACATCGGATTATATGCATTTAGGATGGAAACCTTACAGGAATTGGTAAACTTAAAGGCTACAAAATTAGAGCAAACGGAATCCTTAGAGCAATTAAGGTGGTTATACTATGGCTATAAAATTAAAGTCATCGAAACTCAAATCGAAACACCCAATATCGATACTCCAGCAGACGTAGAGCAAGTTTTGAAGCTTTTGTAACCTTTTCCCATCCTTTTACGTTTTTAAAAATGGATTTAATGTCGTATTTTTGTAAAAATGGAACAGTTAATTAGCGAATTATTATTAAGACACAATTGTGTAATACTGCCTTCTTTCGGAGGGTTTATTGCCAAAAAAATGTCCGCTACCATTAATTACCAAACCCGTACCATATTACCTCCGCGTAAATCCATACTTTTCAATAAACAATTGTTGCACAATGACGGTTTATTGATTTCTTTTTACGCGCAACAACATCAAGTCAACTACGATCAGGCTTCTATACATATCAAGAAAGCCATTGTAGATTGGCAAGAACGACTTCAAAACGGGCAACATATTGAAATTGAAAAAGTAGGACGTTTGTTCTTAGACTTGGAGCGAAACATTTGCTTCGAACAAGATCGTTTTTCAAATCTTTTGTTGGATGCTTATGGATTAGGCAAGGTACATTTCATTCCTCAACAAGACTTAAAAATTGTTGAACAGGAACAAAAAATCGAAGAAAAAGTCATCGAAATTTTGGAAAAAGAAGTGCCGAAACCAACACCTAGTGTTCCCCATTTTGAAAGAGCGCCAATTGTTTCGATTCAAAAATCAAACACCAACGCAAAGAAAATACTTCGCTATGCAGCGGCAGCCTTGTTGATCCCTATTGGTTTTTACTCGTTCTGGATTCCATTGAAAACGGATGTCATCGAATCGGGTATCATCACCTTAGAAGATTTCAATCCATTTACTCCAAAAAAGATTGTTATTCCTGCAAGCAACCCATCAAACAAGCAGGTTAAACACGATGCCCCAAAGGAAAAAGAAATCATTCCAGAGCCATCTGAAAACCTAACCGTAGAAACTCCAGAGGAAAATATACCTCCTGTGGAAACTCCAAAAGCAGAACCCGCTCCTGTTACAAAAAACACTACTGAGAAATATTTTGTCATCGTGGGTTGTTTTGGAAATGAAGAGAATGCAAATCAGTTGGTGCGATTACTTCAATCAAAAGGATTACCTGCTAAAATTGAGGGAGAGAGCAAAGGATTAAAAAGAGTTGCGGCAGGTGCTGCATCCACCCTTGAAGAAGCCAAATCTATTCAAAATCTTTCCAGAAACGCAGGTTACGAAGGTTGGATTTTAACTTATTAAACGAATACACCTTTCATTTTCCTAATTTTCTATTAAATTTGCTTATTATGCAAATTATGAATCAAATTATGAAAAAACGATTTTTAGCCCTTTTATTTGTTGGATCTACCCTTTACTTCAGTGCACAAGAAACCGTGACGAATGTAACCAACAGTGATTACAAATTCACCAAAATAACTCATTTAGATGCAACTCCTGTTCAAAGTCAAGGTCAAACGGGAACTTGTTGGAGTTTTTCAGCCACTTCTTTTTTTGAATCTGAATTAATCCGTAAAGGCAATAAAAATCCTGATGAACTATCTGAAATGTTTGTCGTTCGTAAAGCTTACGAATCAAAAGCAGAAAAGTACATTCGCATGGATGGAAAAACCAATTTCAGTGAAGGTGGTGCATTTCACGATATTCCTTATGTGATTAAACGATATGGTATTGTTCCGATGGAAGTGTATCAAGGACTGAATTACGGCACAGATGCTCACGACCACAGCGAAATGTTTGAAGTTTTAAATGGTGTTGTACAAGGCGTGTTGAAGGCAACTCAAAACAATGGCCATGTTTCTTCTACTTGGAAAAAAGCACTTGCAGGTGTTTTGGATGCGTACTTAGGTCAAGATATTGTTGAATTTACTTCAAAAGGTAAAAAATATACCCCAAAATCCTACGCTCAAGCAATTGGATTGAATATGGATGATTATGTTTCGCTTACCTCATTTACCAACCATACCTTGAATGCAAAATGCATGTTAGAAATTCAAGACAATTGGGCGTGGGGAGAATCATATAACGTAGGATTAGAAGATATGTATCAAGCAACCATAAACGCATTGAAAAATGGTTACACGGTAGCTTGGGGTGCAGATGTATCTGAAAAAGGGTTTAGTTTTAGAAATGGAATTGCCTTAGTGCCGGAAGATATGAATACCATTTCCGTGAACGGAAGAGATAACAAAAACTTCAACAATGCAGGAGCAGACAAATCGTCTAATGCCTTTTTAAGCCCTGTAAAAGAAGTAGTTGTCACTCCAGAGTTACGACAAGAAGGCTACGATGACAAAACCACCACCGACGACCATGGAATGCATATTGTAGGGTTGTATAAAGACCAACATGGTAAAAATTATTTCTTAGTAAAAAATTCTTGGGGTACAGGAAACTTACCGGAAGGATACCTTTATGTATCAGAAAGTTATTTTAAACTAAAAACCATTAATGTGTATTTGCATAAAGATGGAATTTCAGCAGATCTTAAGAAGAAAATTAAATTATAATTCCATACAACAAATTTAAGCCTCTGTTTCAGCAGGGGCTTTTTTATTTTACAATCATCTATCTTCCATCGGATTTAATTATCTTTGAGCTATGAAAGTAATTCAGCAATCCTTTTTGCAGTACATCAAGTGGTTCTTTTTTTGGATATTTCTATTCAACCTTCAACGATTGCTTTTCTCCATCCATAATTGGGGGAAATTAGAAGGAATTGCTTTCGGAGAATGGACGGGTGTATTTTTCCATTCTTTTCGATTAGATTGCGCAGCGGCAGCTTTTTTATCCCTTGTTCCCCTTCTTTTCTATTCCATCTACCTCGCCACTCGAAAAAATTGGTCCTCTTTTTTATTTAAAGCCATTTTATGGATTGAAATTGCTATGGTGATCATGATTCATGCGGGGGAAATCAATGCCTACACCGAATGGAATCACAAACTTACTTCGCGCGTATTTATGCACCTAATGAATCCCGACGAAGTATTTAGAACTGCAGATTATGCCATGACGATTTGGTTTTTTATCTATACCATTATCGAATTCATTTTAGCCTTTTTCTTACTTCGTTTACTCATAAAGCTCAAAAACTTGGAAGGATTTAAACATCGAATAGCCAATGGCGCATTCGGGTTCTTGTTTTTTGCTTTCAATGGTCCACTGTTGATTTTAATCGCAAGAGGTGGTTTACAACCCATTCCCATCAATATAGATGCAGCCTATTTTTCTAAAAACTATGTGGTGAACGATATTTCGGTCAATTCCTTCTATTTTTTTGGTAAAAGTTACTTGGTATATAACCGAAGTGATATTGATAAATACATCCCACATATTGACAGTAACCTCATCGATCAAGAGTTGAAGGAATTCTACACCTATCCTCTTGAACATGAAAATTATATTTTGACCCACAACAGGCCAAATATTGTGTTTTTAATTTTGGAAAGTTGGACTGCAAAAGCCATCGGTAGTCTAAATCCACTTCAAAAACCGTCGGCAACACCGCAATTCGATAAGCTAACTGAAGAAGGCTTACTTTTTACACAATTATACGCTACGGGTGGGACATCGGAAATTGGTAATTCCAGTATTTTTAGCGGATATCCAGCCTTACCAGAAATCTCCATCTCCATGCAACCCGAGAAGCATCGGCAATTACCTTCGTTTAATGAGGATCTCAAAAAATGGGGTTATACTTCTCATTATTTATTTTCAGGTGATTTAAAATATGGAAACATTGGCAGTTACTTTCAAGATCATGGATTTGATGGCGTGCTGGATGAAGATGATTTTCCAAAAGGACTTCAGAGAGGTAAATTGAATTTTTACGATGAAGACCTTTATGATTTCTTCATTGAAAAAATGAACCAAACCAAAGAACCCTTCATGCATTGCGCATTTTCTGGAAGCACACATTCCCCTTACGATTATCCCAATCCTAGAAAAAAGTTTAAAGGTGCCGAGAGTGCTTTCATGAATTCAATGCTGTATGCGGATGAATCGCTTGCCGAATTCTTTCAAAAAGCAAAGCAACAAAAATGGTATAAAAATACATTGTTTGTCATTATTGCAGATCATGGGCATGCTTCAGAACAATTGGAAAACCCAAATTTAGGAGGTTATTTCCATGTTCCTTTATTGCTTATTGGTGAACCTTTAAAAAAGGAGTTCAAAGGTAAAAAAATAGATCATCTAGGTTCTCAAGCAGATATCGTCCGTACTCTACTCTATCAAATGGGAGGAAACTATCAGCGCTATATCTACGCCAAAGATTTATTGAATCCAAATGCTCCTCAATTTGCGTTACACACCATCAATAGAGGTTATGGTTGGATTTCAACATTAGGAAACTTCAGTTACCACATGGATGGTAAAATTTACCCTGATCAAACCATGAAAGCCTCAGATTTGAAAAAAGAAGAACGCAAGTGCAAGGCCTATATGTCAAGAATTTATCAAGACTATAAAAAATTATGATTTCATATTTTAAAAATCTAAAGCCAATTCACCAAATTTTATTGGTAGCACTGTTTTTTAGAGTGATTGCGGCTATTTTTTCACAAGGTTATGGCATGCACGACGACCATTTCTTGATCATTGAATCCAGTGGATCTTGGGTAGATGGCTACGACTATAACCATTGGCTCCCTTGGTCAGAAGGCAATACGGGATTACCAGAAGGTCATAGTTTTACCTATGTAGGATTAAATTACGTTCTATTTGCACTTTTAAAAGGAATCGGGATAGCAGACCCAAAAATGTTAATGTTGATCAATCGATTGGTACATGCGCTCGTTTCGCTCTGGGTAGTATATTTTGGCTACCGTATTACAGAAAAATTAAGCAATGAAAAATTAGCTACTCGAGTAGGATGGATTTTGGCTTTACTTTGGGCACTTCCTATTTTATCGGTTCGAAATTTAGTAGAAATGACGGCAATTCCTTTGGTGATGGCATCGGTTTGGTACCAACTGAAGGGGAATCGCAGTACATACGTTTTATATGCAGGAATTTTTATAGGATTAGCTACATCATTTCGATATCAAATTGGAGTTTACGCATTGGCAGTAGCTGCGATATATTTCTTTACATGGCGTTTTAAAGATTGGTTTTTATACTGTGTTGGGGTACTGCTCACTTTTAGCCTTACGCAAGGGTTCGTAGATTACTTAATTTGGGGCTATCCGTTTGCAGAACTTCAAGGTTATATTACTTACAATCTAAACGAAGGAACCAGCTACATGCCCAACAAAAATTATTTCATGTATTTCTTGGTACTGATGGGAGTTATGCTTTTTCCTTTAGGAATACTAACGATGATTGGTTTTTTCAAGTCGGCCAAAAAATATTTTATCGTATTCCTTCCAACCTTCATTTTTATACTTTTTCATACCATTTATCCCAATCGACAAGAACGCTTTGTGTTTTCCATTCTTCCGCTGTTTATCCTCCTTGGAATTCTAGGTTATGAGCAACTAAGATCTAGAAAGATATGGGACAAAATCTGGAGACCTAGTTGGGTTGCTTTTTGGAGTTTGAACATCCCCATTTTACTCATTGCTTGTTTTGTTTATTCCAAAAAATCAAGAGTTGAAGCCATGTATTCCCTTTATGAAGATGGTATCCAACACGAACATATTCTGTTGGAAGGATCAGGTAATGGTAATGTTTCTATGATGCCTGTATTTTATAGCGGCGATTGGCATTATAATTTCAAAGACCGAACGGATTCCTTAAGTGCATTGAAGGATAGTAATGATCACTTCGATTACATTTTCTTCTTTGATGAACAATCCTTAAACCAGCGCATTGCTGCTTACCAATCGATTTATCCTCAAATGGAATTGCACAAAAAAAGCGAGCCTAGTTTTGTGGATGTCTTGTTGCGAAAAATCAATCCGAGAAATAAAAACGAGTACATCGAAGTGTGGAAAACTAATGACCAAAAACCATGAAAATACTCATCGTTCGATTCAGTTCCATCGGTGACATTGTGCTTACCACACCAGTGATTAGAGCAATTAAGCAACAAATGCCCGAAGCGGAAATTCATTATTTAACCAAAAAACCGTTTGTTGATTTAGTCAAGTACAATCCTCATATTTCTAAAATTTACTACATCGAAAAATCCATTGATGAAGTCATTCTTCCTTTGGTGATGGAACAATATACTTTTTTAGTCGACTTACACAAAAACTTAAGAACACTTCAACTGAAAAGAAAGTTAAAGGTGCCCTCTAAATCGTTTCATAAGCTGAACTTTAAAAAATGGCTTTACACGCAATTTAAATGGAATAAGTTACCTAACGTACATATTGTTGAACGCTATTTTAAGACGGTTAAAAAAATCGGTATTCAAAATGACCAACTTCCATGTGAACTTTTTTTTACTGCGGAAGAAACCATTCATCAAGTTGACGGATTCGATTTAAACCAATCGTTTTTAGCCTTTGCTGTGGGATCTCAATTTGAAACCAAACAAATCCCATTGCATAAAGCCCTTTCCATTTTAGAGCCCATACAAACCCCCATTGTACTATTGGGAGGAGAAAACGATCGCGCTTTCGGAGAACTCGTAAAAGCGCATTTTCCTGAAAAAACGGTGATGAATACCTGCGGTCGATATCGAATTTTAGAATCAGCATCTATAGTCTCTAAAGCCTCAGTACTGCTTACGGGGGACACCGGCATGATGCACATAGCAAGCTGTTATCAAATACCTATTGTCAGTGTTTGGGGCAATACTACTCCAGCGATTGGGATGTATCCTTATTTTCCAAATAAAAGTGGAACTTATCAAATTTTTGAAGTTCCTGATTTACCGTGCAGACCTTGTTCTAAAATAGGCTACCATGCTTGTCCAAAAAAACACTTCAATTGCATGGAATTACAAGACAGCGTCGCTATCAGCAAAGGATTACAAAAAATGATGGACAAGGCTTAAACTTGAAACAAGCTTTTTAATTCTGTAGCTTCACTTGGTTTTAATTTTCCTGCTAGAATCAATGCCAATTGTTTTCTTCTTAATGCACCATCGTAACGCATTTTCTCTTCTTCCGTCTCCGGTATCAATTCTGGAACTTGTATCGGACCGCCATTTTGGTCTACTGCCACAAAAGTAAAAATAGCTTCATTGCATTTTTTACGTTTTCCTGACACTTGATCTTCTACAAATACATCCACAAAAACTTCCATGGATGAATTAAAGGCTCTAGACACCTTTGCTTCCAACGTAACGATGGATGCATGGTTGATGGGTTGCTGAAAAGACACATTATTTACTGAGGCAGTGACCACCACCCTTCTACAATGACGATGCGCTGAAACACTGGCAATCACATCCATCCAAGCTAACAACTCGCCTCCAAATAAATTTCCAAGCGTATTGGTATCGTTGGGTAAAACAACTTTGGTCGTAATCGATAGGGTTTCGGAGGCTTTTCTAAATTTCATAACGGTCTTCTTTCTTATATTTTACAAAAATAACACTAAACGAACGAGAATTCCGCATTTTTAACGTATTTTAATATCTTTGCACGTGTTAGGATTTTAAAATTCTATTAAATATATTTACCAATAATTTTAGAAGCATGAAACAATTAATCCAAGCCTTCCCTCAAAATATTGCTGATGCTATAAGCATTGCGCATCAACATCAATTTAAATCACCTAAGCATACCATCCAAAATATTGTTATTTGTGGAATGGGCGGCAGTGGAATTGGAGGTAAAATTGTTTCAGAATGGATGGCTTCTACCAGCCCAATTCCGGTGAATATCATCCAAGATTACCAATTGCCTGCTTACGTCAATCAACATTCTTTAGTGATTGGTTCTTCCTATTCAGGTTCAACCGAAGAAACCTTAGCTGCGATATACGAAGCACATCAAAAAAACGCTCATATTATTGGAATTTGTTCTGGGGGTGATCTTCAAAGTTTCTGCGAAAAAGAACAACACGATTGCGTCATCGTTCCGGGAGGCAATCCACCACGAACGGCAGTTGCTTTTTCAATTGTTCAATTGGTGAATATTTTTTCCCAATTGGGTTATATGCCGAAATCGGCGCTTGCTGAATTGGAAATAGCTAAATCATTAATCGAAAAAGAACTTGATTTCATTACAGATGAAGCGCATCGACTAGCCTCATTTGTAAAAGGAAAAGTACCTGTCATATACGCATCATCATCATACGAAGGAATTGCTGTTAGAACGCGTCAGCAATTTAATGAAAACGGAAAATTGTTATGTTGGCATCATACCTTGCCTGAGATGAACCACAATGAATTAGTAGGCTGGGGAGGTGGTGATGCCCGTTTCGTTACAGTAGTTTTACAAACGAATGATTTTCTTCCGAGAAATCAAAAACGTTTAGCGATCACGAAAGCTACCATTGAAAAAAAGGCTCCGGTTTTAGAATTAATAGCAAAAGGTACTACACAAATTCAAAAAGCCATTTATTTAATTCATTTGGTGGATTGGGCGTCATATTTTCTATCTGACTTGAATGAAGTGGATCCTATGGATATTAAAATCATTGATTTCTTGAAATCAGAATTAGCAAAATTTTAATGACACGAGAAGTAATTGTTGAAGAATTAGGTTTAATTGATTATAAAAAGGCTTGGGATTATCAAGAGCAGTTGTTTAAAGCTACCATCGATCAAAAAATAGCTTTACGAAATCAAGTTTCTTCAACGCCTACTAAAAATTACTTGTTATTCTGTGAGCACCCTCATGTATATACGCTCGGAAAAAGCGGGAAGGAAGAGCACTTTTTGCTCAATCAAAAAGACATTGAAGGTACTGATATTTCCTATTACAAAATCAATCGTGGTGGCGACATTACCTATCACGGTCCCGGACAACTTGTAGTATATCCAATCTTTGATCTAGATCATTTTTTTACCGATATTCATAAATACTTGAGATACCTTGAAGAAGCTGTCATTCAAACGTTAGCAGAATTTGGCGTAATTGGGGAACGAAGTGAAGGGGAAACAGGTGTTTGGATTGAACCAGAAACTCCTCGAGCTAGAAAAATTTGCGCCATGGGGGTGAAATGCTCTCGCTGGGTTACCATGCATGGTATCGGATTCAATATTCAAAGCGATTTAAATTACTTTAACCATATCATTCCCTGCGGAATAGTCGGTAAAAATGTAACTTCCCTAGAAAAAGAATTAGGACAAACCGTTAGCATGGAATCGGTCAAAGAAATACTTTTGAGAAAACTTGCTGAACAATTCGATTTTTCGTACATTTCTTTATATGAAAACACTTCTGAAAATCCTTAAAAAAACGCTTCGAATTGTCGTTTTTACCCTGCTTGGTCTACTCATCATCGTAAATCTTTACATTTTGTTATCTGGCAGAACCTATATTTACAAAGGGGTAGCCAACACCTATTTAAAAGGAAGGACAGGCCCCGGAATTTATGACCTTGAAGTTTTCCCATATTCTACGATTAAAAAAGACGCTGTTTATCACACCCCTAAAAGTAATCGCTACAATGCAAAACCGTTAAGTCAACTGGATAAAAAATATCTTCTAAAAGAAAATTCTACGGCCTTTTTAGTCTTTAAAAATGACTCGTTGATTTCCGAAAACTATTTTGGCGAACATACTGCTTCAACCAAATCAAACTCCTTTTCGGCAGCCAAAACGGTGGTTGCCTTACTCATCGGCACTGCAATTGGAGACGGAAAAATCAAAAGCTTAGATGAACCGATTGGTCACTATTTACCACGATTTAAAAATGAAAAAATTACCATTCGCCATTTGCTATGGATGTCCTCTGGTTTAAGTTGGACAGAAAGTGGTAAAAATCCGTTATCAGACAATGCTGAATCTTATTTTGGTGATGATTTGCTAGGACTTGTCAACCGACAAAAAATTGTCGAACCATCGGGAAAACGATTTAATTATCAAAGTGGAAATTCTCAATTATTAGGATTCATCATCGAGAAAGCGACAGGAAAATCGGTTTCGGCCTATTGTGAAGAAAAAATATGGAAAAAAATAAGACCAGAATCGGATGCACATTGGAGTTTAGACAAGGAAAATGGAGATGAAAAATCATTTTGTTGTCTTTATGCCACCGCAAGAGATTTTGGAAAAATTGGACTTTTAATTCAGCATTTTGGGAAATTATATGGTCAACAAATCATCCCGGAATGGTACATGCATGAGATGATACTTAATCCCAAGTTGGAAACGGAAGAAGGCGTTGAAAATTATCGCTACGGCTTGCATATATGGACGTATCACGCACAGCAGCATGTCGTTAATTATTGCCGAGGGATTAAAGGACAATATATTTTCACCATTCCAGATGAAAATTTAACCATAGTGAGATTAGGACACCACAGAGCGAAAGATTTTGATACGAAAAAAAGAGATGCTGTAAGCATTCGAAAACTAGGACACCCTACTGATATTGAACCGTACTTAAAAATTGGAAGAACATTAGCAAAATGAGAGAAGAATTATTTGGACCAAAAGTAGAAAACATTGGCTTTGCAGTAACCCTTGAAATAAACGAGGAAGGAGGAAAAGAATACTACGTGTATTTGTTGAACTTGAGTGAAGATATCATTGAAGGCATCATCATCACCAGCACAGGCTATGGTGAAAATGCTCAAACGGGAGAAAAAATTAAAACATCTACCTTAAGGCATTGTTTGGAGGTCATGTTACCTAATGAGGTAGCTAAAATTGAACCGATTATGGAAGATGTATTCGGTTTAGCGAATGAATATTGGCTTTCTTTCTGGACAAACGATGTCATGCATGACAAAAAATTTGTCTTTTTACCGGAGACCATAGTAGAAGAACGCATGAAAATGATTCCAGAAATTGGCAAGAAAGGAATTATGCTAATTTAAGCTCGAAAATTTCAATGACTTCATTTAAGTCTTTAATTTTACGAACACCATCAATTTCTTGAAATTGATTCATTTGTCGGCCGCCACAATAGATTTTTAAATCTGGAAAATCGGACATAATCGAATGTTGGTAGGCTTTAAAAGCTGTTTCTTCAATGGGTGATGTCCATGAAGATAATATAGCTACAGGTTTTATGGCCGAAATGGATTTTTTCAAACCGCTGATCGGTACGTTCTGTCCTAAATAAACGGTTGAATAATTTCCTTTTCTCAAAAGATAGTTGATGAACAATAATCCTATTTCATGCAGTTCATTTTCAGGTAAATACAAAATAATCTGTTCTGATTTTTCATCAGGAACTTTCAACTGATCGATTAAGGTGATGATTTTTTGACGAATTAAATTCGATATAAAATGTTCTTGTGCTGGGTGAATCGTTCCTGTCATCCACATGACACCAATACGATCTAAAAAAGCATTTAAAAAATGAATGAATGTTTTCTCAAAGCCATTTTGGCTGACCAAGAAATCTATGGTATTCAAGAATAAGGTTTCATCCATTTCAATTAAGGACTTAACCATGGTTTCTAGAGAAAGATGGTTTGAATCCAGCAACAGAAGTTCGTTTACTTTTTGATGAATTTCGGCAGGTTTTAAGAGTGCTAAGTGTGATATTTTTACCCCATTTTTATTTAAAATGGATAAATTCAACAAGTACGATAAATCTTCATCCGTATAAGTACGAATTTGAGTATCTGTCCGATCTGGGGTTAAAATTCCATACCGTTTCTCCCAAATTCTTAGCGTGTGTGCTTTGATGCCCGTCAACCTTTCAATATCTTTTATCTTGTACGCTCCCACTTCACAACAAATATAGTATTTCCATTAAAACAAAGTTCATCTATATTTGTTTTAAATTTTAAAGTATCTTTGTTTTCAAATTGCAAAAAAACATGAAATTTAAACCGTTTTTCCAGCTAATTGGTTACTGCTGTATCTTGATGACGTTAGGTGCTTGTGATTCAAATACCACTCCAACAGAACAATTGGATATCGTAGACTTAAACGAAGATTATTACGAATTTCAAGGTTTCAATTTAAAACCTTTCGAACTACCTTATTCCATCATGCTACCCGACGAAACGGCAAACATTGGTGCTGCAACTGTTCCAGAAATCTCGCACAAGGAAGGAGATTTTTATTGGGATATTTCCATTGGTTCGAATTTTAAATTACATATAGAAGATTACGGAGACTATAATGATTTAATTCCTCAAAAAAGAAATGAACTCAAAAACCAAAAAATATTTAAAGTTGAATATTTGGTCAATGAAAAAAATCTGATTGTTTACAAGCAAACCTTGATGGTGAAAGGATCTAAAAATGCATCTCCTAAAGTTGGTGTAGAGCACAGTTCCTACCATGTTTATGGTCAAAAAGAATTCAACAACATCAGCTACGAGCTTTCCAGTTCTGAGGAAGGTTCTACCAAAGAAATTATCACCCTAATGGCTAAATCCATCAAATCATTTAAGCCAATAAAATAACAGAAATGCAACTAGATAGAGAACAGGTATTAAACGTTTTAGGTAACATCATTGAACCTGATTTAAAAAAGGACATTGTTTCCTTAAATTTTGTTGAAGAGTTAATCATCAACGAAAACGCGATTCAATTAACGGTTAATATTTCAAATCCAGCATTGCATGCGAAAAAAAGAATGCAAGAAGCGATTAAGTTCAATTTAGAACGTACGTTTGGAGAAGGTATCAAGATTTCTTGTGAAATCAAAGGATTAAGCGCAACGGAATCTAAAGCTCATCGTAAGATATTACCCGAAGTAAAGCATATTGTTGCGATTGCATCCGGTAAAGGAGGGGTTGGAAAATCAACCGTTACCGCTAATCTTGCTGGCGGTTTAGCCAAAAAAGGTTTTAAAGTAGGTATCGTTGACGCTGACATTTATGGTCCATCGATGCCGACCATGTTTGATGTGGTAAATGAAAGGCCATCCATGATTGATGTAGATGGGACACCGAAAATCAATCCCGTGATGAGTTATGGCATCAAAATTTTATCCATTGGATTTTTTACGGAACAGAATAATGCTGTGATCTGGAGAGGTCCTATGGCAGCGAAAGCCATGACACAAATGTTTACCGATGCATATTGGGGAGAATTGGATTATTTATTAATCGACTTACCTCCAGGTACAGGCGACATTCATCTTTCTTTAGTACAAACGGTTCCCTTAGATGGGGCAGTGATTGTATCAACCCCTCAAGAAGTAGCTTTAGCAGATGCGCGCAAGGGAGTGAATATGTTCAAGTTGGAAGGAATTAATGTACCAATTGTTGGGTTGGTTGAAAATATGGCATGGTTTACTCCAGAGGAGTTACCAGAAAATAAATACTATATTTTCGGAAGAGACGGCGCTAAAAACCTTGCAGAAGGATTAAATGTCCCTTTTTTAGGACACATTCCACTGGTACAAGGTGTGCGCGAATCAGGTGATGTTGGTAAACCAGCAGTTTTTCAGGAAAATTCAATCACATCCAAAGCATTTGATGAATTAGCAGAACAATTTATACAAGAGCTGAACCTATTGAAATATAAAAAAAACTAAGATGGAACAGAGAGAGGATTTAATCGCTAAAATTCAATTTGCTATCGATCAATTACGTCCATTTTTGAATGATGATGGTGGGGATATGGAATTTGTTCAATTGAGAGAAGATGGCATAGTAGAAGTGAGACTGCTCGGTGCTTGTAGCGATTGTTCTATGAGTAACATGACCATTAAAGCAGGAATAGAAGAATCATTAATCAAGGTTTCAGAAGAAATTAAAGGAGTGGTTGCTATTGATTAAAATAAGGAAGGAGCCCACTACAGCTCCTCCCATTTACCTAACACTAACCACTTCACTATAAAGTGTCTTTTTTTTCGGTAAACAAAGCACTTCACATGCGCGAAGCACTCTGTTTAAACCAAAAAAACCATCTTTAATTTTTTATCATTTTTTTCACCATAGTTTGGTTTGCAGATGAAATTTGAACGTAATAAACTCCTGCAGCAAATTCATTTAGATCAAGAGAATTTCCTCCTTTTTGGTATTTCACTTGTGCTCCAAATTGATTCATCACTTTAATTTCTTCTACAGCAATTCCTTTAATTTGAATCAATTGTCCTTCGTGAACTGGATTTGGATAAAGTTCTACATCGAATGTATTAAGGTCTTCAACACCTGCTGTATGATTTCCAATTCCAAGCTCCGTAGCAATCGGTTGATCATCTTCAATTTGATCGGAAGTTAAGGTGTAAACACCCGCTTCAAAACACCCGTGGGCATCGTATACCTCAAGATAGTATTGACCTGCTCCTAAACCGCTTACATAGTTACTTGATGAATTGATGTTTGACCAATCATAAGTGTATCCAGGTGTTCCTCCAGTTACAGTCACATCAATTGAACCATTGTTATAAATAGGTTGTTGAATGGTTGCATTTAGAATTAATTGTTCAGGAGCATATACATTATAACTTTGGTATAAAACGCAACCTAAACTATCCTGAATTCTTACACGATATGTACCAGCAGGCAATGAATCAATATCTTCAGTATCAACAGTTGAACCATTATATGTCCAATCAAACACATATTGAGGATGACCACTTGTTACGGTTAAATCGATTGCACCATCTGACAAGCCATAACAAGTCACGTCAGAAACAACCGCCGTTGCACTTAATGGAATGAAAGCAGGGATCAATAAATTCGTATCTGCAAAACAACCTCTTTCATCTCTCACTTGAACATTGTAAATTCCACCATTTTGATTTGAAATCGTTTGTGTGGTATCTCCAATGGCCCAATTGTAAGTAATCTCTCCTTGTCCGTCCAACACATTAATCGTTGCATAACCTGTAGTTGGGAAACATCCCATACCTGAATTTCCTGAAACATGCAAGGTCGTAAAGTTTTTTGCCATTTGAACTGCAGCGGCTGCGTCAATTCTTCCTGATCCCAAACCTCCTACATAAGCAGGATTTAAAGCATCTACATTAACAGCCGTTTGTTTCATGATGTATTCAATCTCATCGGCATTCAAACAAGGATTAACACTCAACATTAAGGCTGCTAATCCTGCTACAATTGGTGAAGCAAAAGAAGTTCCATTGGCAACTAAATACCAACCTGTACCTGCCGTTACCGGAACTAGATAACCAGGTGCACACAAGTCAACCATGGCATTGTGTTGGTGACAAGAAGCTGGATCTCCAATAGCACCTTCATGATTATCAAATTCCCCAATACTCGTTACTGAAATCACGTGGTTGTAAGCAGCAGGATAAACCAAGTTAGAAGCTCCACCACATGTACCACCATTCCCTGCAGCTGCAACTAAAACAGAACCATTATTGTAGGCTTCAGTGATAATCATTTGACCGTAACTACTGTAATAACAGCTTGCAGCCCATGACATGTTGATCACATCAGCACCCGCCTGAGATGCTAATAATACTTCATTGTAGCTCATCATTCTTAATTCTAAGTGAGAATCATATCCGATAGAACTTTTACCTACTCCGTTATTTGTGTTACCACCCGCAGAAACAGCTACCGCTGTTCCATGAGCGTAGTTTGAGTTATAATTGTTTGGAGAAACATAGTTAACCTTCCCTACTAAATCCTCATGTCCTAACACATAATTTGCATCAGTAATCGCGATGACTACATTAGTATCCCCATGCGTAACATCCCAAGCACCTGGAGCATTGATTAAATTCAAAGCCCAATCGTTTGCAAAGGCAATAGAATAATCGTTGGGAATATCTAACGTTTGGTATTTAGGTCCAATTTCAGGATTAGCGAATAGATCACTCATGCGAGCAACTTGTGCTAATAATTCATGTTCATCACAATTGCAATTGATTTCGTAAACATCTTTCAAAGCGTCAGTTTTTGTAGTGGGAACTAATTTTTCAAAGGATGTGATATGGAAAGAATTGATTAATGCTTGAATTTCATTTTGTTGTGATGTGATTTGACCACCAACAGTGGAAATAGAAGGATTAACTTTTAAAGTTACCCAAATATTATTTACAATTTGTGAAAAAGTGAAACTGCTACTAAGGAGCATTCCGATGATCAAGGTTAGTTTAATGCTTTTCATAACTAAGTGGTTTATTGGTTTCTTATGAAACAAAGTAAGGGAACTTACAACCAATAATTTAGAAGATTTTCGAATTTGATTGTAAAATACTATGATGTGCTGTATTCCATATAAATGTATTTTACTAGGAAACTACAAACTTCTACTTAGCCCATAAACAAAGGGTAATATATAACACTTAGTACTACGTAGTAACTACGTAGGTATAAAGTATTAGTACAAAAAAAGGACTGCTTTGGCAGTCCTTTTTGAATTCATTATTATTGGATTCCTATATTACTTCTTCCAATCTGCAGCAGTATTCTTGTAATTTTTTGCAGCGTTACTATTTCCATTCTTAAGCGCTAGTTCAGAAGCTTTCTCCATAGATTGGATGGCAGATTTTTTATCTCCTAATTCATATTGAATTAAAGCTTTTAAACGCACAATCCAGTAAGCATCAGGCTTTTGTTTTTCCGCAAGAAGAATCCACTCTTGTGCTTTTTTAAGTTCTTTGTGTTCTTTATAGTAATAATCAGCAGCAAGATAATAATCTGATGAAGAGGGCCCTTGCATTACCTTAGCAATTGCTTCCATCATTTTCGTATCGGTATCTACTTTGCAAGGCACGACCAATTTAAATTGATCCCAAGCAATCGTAAGGTCCGCTGTTGATGTGGTATGGTTTAAAACATCTATCGTTAACGTCTCTACAACATCATTCAAACGAACTGGAGCATTACTAAAAGTCAAACTTACTTTGGAGGAATCAAATTCATCCGGTGTTCCCCAATTGGAGTAATCATTATAAAATATAAGTTTCCAATTGCTTTCTGTTGGCAGTAAAAAGAGTGCATAGGTACCAGCAGTTAATGTATCTTGGCCGATGATCATATCCGTTGATAAGGTCAATTTAGTGTTTTCGTTAGCTCCTAGCCTCCATAATTCATGGTATGGAACAACATCTCCAAAAACGACTCTTCCTCGCTTAGATGGTCTAGAATAGCTTACTGTTACATCGGTTAATCCTACTTTAGTCTCTAATTTTGCTAGTGGACTTAATTTTGGTGCTACAATTTGTGCTTGTGACTGATATACTCCCAAAGGAAGGGCGAACATCAAGGTTAAAATAATTTGTTTCATAATTACATTTATATGATTTGATTGATTGATTGCCAAAAAGATGCTGTTGAAGGTATACATCCCTTTTCAATTAATTTAAACACTTCGTCAATGCGAGGGCCATTAAAAGCTAAGGTCTGTTTTTTGAACCCAATTTGATCTGCAGCATTTAAAAAAGAATGGTGAATACTTGCTGTGGAGGAGAAGTCGACCAAACCTTCTTGCTTTTTAAAAAATGAGACCATTTCCATGGATTGATCTTGTACATAAAAAACCAATAAACTGTCTTTAGAGCGATGTTCCAAATAATGAATTTTAGTGTATACTTTTTCAAGCACAATGTCACTGAACAACTCTACTAAAGCCAATGCCTTTTCAGGAGCATTTTGATTCATGTCTAACCATTCTTCATGATGCACTCCGTTGATGATCAAGAAGCCTTTTAAATCTTCTTCAAAGTAACTGAGTTCCTCGTTTGTTAATACTCTAAAACGCATAGCAAAAAAAAGGGAGCAAAGCTCCCTAAGTTTGATTATCTTCTAATTCCTGATTTTAAAAATCTTCGGTTATCTACAACATCTGCCAATTTTTTCAATCCGCCGAGTACTTGTCCTTGCGCACTCGATTTCAAAGACTGCAACATTTGTTGTTTTTCTATGGTATAGTTAGCAGCAGTTGGCGCTTTGATTGTTTTATCAATGCGTACTACATACACACCCATTTTACCTTTCAAAGGCTGTGTTCTTGAACCATCTTTCAAGCTTGAAAATAATGCACCAACTATTTCTGGCTCATAACCTGCTCCTGCCATTTGAGGGTTAGAAAAGGTGATTTCACCTTTAAGAACTTGTGTTTTTCCTCTTTTTGCCATAGACTCAAGAGACTTATCCATTTTTAATTCTTTTGTTAAACGAGCCGCTTTTTTCTCTTCCAATAAATCTCTTCGCATTACTTTTTCAACATCCATAAAACTTGGTTCACCTTTTTCACGGATGGAAGATAAAATAGCGATCAAATAACGTCCTTCATCCTTAATTGGAGCAGAAACTAAATCACCTGCTACAGCATCTTCATTGAAAGCTAATTTTAAAATTTTATCTTCAGCAAATGATGAATTAATACCATACATCTGAGGTTTATTCTCCATAATGTTCATTGGTCTAGAAAAATAACCTGCTTTTAAGGCAATGGTATCGAACATATCTGATTTTTTCTTCACATCTTCAATGTTTGCTAATTTAGCATTCAATTTCTCTAATAAATTATACACTTCACTTTCTTTAGCATCTAAAGTTTCGATACTTGGGGCAAACGTTTTATACACTGAAGCGAGAACAGGTAACATTTTTTCATCTCTTTCTAACACTTCAATGATGTGAAAACCGAAATCCGTTTTTACCACACCGATTGATCCGATTGGTTTTGTAGCACAAAAAGTACTGAATTCTGGAACCATTTCAGCTTCTAAGAAATTATCGTATTCTCCCCCATTTGATTTTGACCCTGGATCATCAGAGAACTTGGTCACATATTCAGCAAAATTATCTTTGTTAATTAATTTCAATAAACTATCTGCTGTTTTTTGTTTTGCAGCAATCACCTTGTCATCTTTAGAACTGTTCGTTCCAATTAAGATGTGTCTTGCTTTCAAACGAGAAGGGGTTTTTCCAATCACTTTAGAAATGATGTAACCACCTTGGTAGTTGTAAGGACCTACGTAAGTTCCAATGGCAGCTTTTTGAAATACCGTGTCTAAATTAGTTGGGTAAGACATCATCTTTTGTGCCTTGTCACTACTTTCAGCCACTGCAGTCGCTTTTTTATCACTTGCATAAAACTTACGATCACTATTCTTCATCACAAACAAAGAATCATTCTTAGTTGTTTTGAACTCTTTCATTAAAGTGTTCATGGTCTTTTTCATGTCCATGCTATCTTTGCGAGATGGTGCAATAGCTACATCAAAATATTTAACTTCCCTACTTGACTCACGGTTGAAATATTTCTTATTGGATTTATTTTCTTCGTAATATTTTTCCAATTCTTCATCTGTGATTTTAATTTCCTCATCTTTAATCTCTGAGTATCTTCGAACTACAAAAGAGATGTTTTTCATTTCTTTTTGTGCAAAATAGTCTTGTTCAGCCTCTAAATTAGTCACATACAACCCTTGATTAATCAATGCAAAGTATTTTTCTTGTTTTCTTCGGTCTGAATAATACTTTTTAGATTCCTCCCATTGTTTTTGAACTTCTGGCTTATCTGAACTTTCCATTTCTTCAATTCTCTTTTGCAACAATTTAGGATTAAATAATCCAGTTAAAGAGTCTGTAAAACCTTGAGCGATATCTGGCAAAACTTGAAATCCATTTTCTCCCATTAAATAAGCAGAAAATTCATCTTCACCAACATGCAGACCTAATGCTTCAAATTCTTTGTCAAAAAGGATTGTTTCTGTAATGTAATTCCATGCTTTCTCATTAGATTGCTCTTGTTCCTTTTGTCCATAAGGTTTTTGTTGCTGCTGAGCTTGTTGAGCATCTTGTTCAGTAAACTTAGCTGCAGCCTCTTCATAAAGTTTAGCATCAACAATGTTTGAATAAACGGTTCCATATCCAAACTGATCTTTCTGAACTCCAAATATTTTATCATAATCATTCAAAATGAAAGCCAATAAAGCTACACCAATCACAATTACAATCAATGCTGATTTTTCACGTATTTTACCTATTAATGCCATAATTTTTTTCTTATAAGTCTGCGAATATAATTAGAAGGATTGAATTTTAAAAATAATCTAGAATCTAATTTCTGAAAGCAATGATATTAAAGTGATTAAACACAAAAAAGGACCCGATTTGGGTCCTTTTCTTTACTTTATTTAACTTAACCTATTTTAACGTAGTAAGTTCACATGTCCTACGAAGTTGTGTATTTTCTTCTTCGCTGTCCCATCTTTCACCATGATTTTCCAGGTATATACATCA
>JACCDM011230568.1_pt1 | contig 33147 bp, 26 predicted proteins | sample 7445851 | NCBI WGS metagenome assembly JACCDM01 (sample SAMN15323438, study PRJNA562643) | freshwater metagenome | isolation source: river surface water | place: USA:Blue River Watershed | collected 2017-08-16
ATATTTAATCAGCTACTTAAGCAGGGGTCTACAAATCTTCTAAACTTTGGTAAGAACACTCAGTGGGCTGGTCGTCAGCTTATGGTTGGTTTTACTATTCCATTGTCCATCTTTGGAAACATGGCCTCCAAGACATTCATGGAGCTTGAAGAGCAGGCAATTAGATTTAAGCGTGTTTATGGTGATCTATTCACAACACCAGATGAAGCAAATGAAATGCTTGAAACTCTTAAGGAGCTTGGAAAAGAGTTTACCAAGTATGGCGTTGCTGTTGAAAAGACACTTGGCCTTGCTGCTGATGCAGCTGCTATGGGTAAGACTGGAACTGAGCTACTTGACCAGGTAACAGAAGCCAACAGGTTAGCAGTACTTGGTAACGTAGAGCAGGCACAGGCTCTTGAGACTACCATCTCTCTTACAAACGCTTTTGGAATTGCAACGGAACAGCTAGCAGGCAAGATTGACTTCCTCAACGCAGTTGAAAACCAAACCGTAACATCTATTGAAGACTTAACTATCGCTGTTCCAAAAGCAGGTCCAGTTATTCAACAGCTTGGTGGAAATGTAGAAGACCTAGCCTTCTTCCTGACAGCTATGAAGGAAGGTGGAATTAATGCTTCTGAAGGTGCTAACGCACTAAAGTCAGGTCTTGCATCCATCATTAACCCAACTGCTCAGGCATCCACAATGCTTAAGGTATTTGGAATTAATCTTCAAGAGCTTAATGCTGCTAACCGTGGTAACGTAAAGGGGCTAGTAGTTGACTTTGCCGAAGCCTTAGACAAGCTAGATCCTTCTCAACGTGCTCAGGCTATTGAACAGTTGTTTGGTAAGTTCCAGTTTGCTCGTCTATCTACACTATTCCAGAACGTAATTCAGGACGGTACTCAGGCACAGAGAGTTCTAGAACTAACAAATGCTACTACACAAGAGCTAGCTCAGCTATCAAATAAAGAGTTGAAGAGCGTAGAAGAGTCTACGACATTTAGATTTAGAAAAGCTATCGAAGAGTTCCAGCTTGCCATTGCTCCAGTAGGAGAGCAGTTCCTTAAGCTAATTACCCCAATTATTGAATTTGCTACTGGCATTATTGAAAAGTTTAATGGGCTAAGCGATGGTGCTAAGTCATTTATAACAGGATTGACAGTCTTGTTTGGTGCAATTGGTCCTATTGCAATTATGACATTTGGTCTACTGGCCAACGGTATTGCAAATATTATTAAGGGCTTTACCTTTATTCGTGAACTATTTATGAAGACTGGAAAGCAGTCAACAGTACTTGGTGAGCAACTAGACTATATGACTACTGAGCAGCTCAATGCAGCAGCTGTAGCAGCTTCCCTAGAACAGGTTCACTCAAACCTTATCCAGGTATTCTCTACTGAGGCAGGAGCTGTAAAGAATCTTGGAGACGTATATCGTCAGGCATTTAATGAGCAGCAAAGGTTTGATACTGGAAGACGCATTGCTCAGGGGGCTGGCCTAAAGCTTGCTTCTGGTATTGTTTCTGTTCCTGGACCTAAGGGAGCTGGTGATATTGTTCCAGCAGTCCTATCTCCAGGAGAGGCTGTAATCCCAGCTGATGCAGCAAAGAAGTATGCTCCTATTATTCAGGGCATGATTGCAGGAAACCTTCCTGGATTTAGCCAAGGTGTAATGCTGGGAATGCCTAGATCTGGAAAGAGCACTCAAAGAAACAGAGAAGCTGCTCAGCAAATCTATGAAATGTTTAAGCAGAGTAGTTATGCCAATGTGCCACCTACTGAGTATGGACATCAGCTATCTCCAACTTCTGGTCACAGCTTCCCAATTTTTGGTCTTGGTGGAGTTTACATGGGACCAAATGGACAAAAGGTTTTCGTAAAGCCAGTAATGGACGAGAAGGCTGCTGTTGCAGAAATGAGAGCAACAGAGATTGCTCGTAAGGCTCATGGTCTAAAGGCACCAGAGCAAAGAATCGTCGTTATTCGTGACCCACAAGATCCTACTAGACAAAGAAGATTCCTAGCTCTTGAGTCTGCACTAGACGCAACATTTATTAACAATGACCCAATGGCTATGTTTAATGAAGACCAGTACTTCAAGCAGCTAGTTGCATCACTGCTTCGTGTTGACAAAGATTTATCAGCCTCCAACGTCTTTGGAGATGTTGTTGCAGACGTAGGTCCTGCAGGTGTATTCTCTAGAGCATCTGGTCTAAGAGACTATGCAGAAAACCTTCCATCTATGGAAGAGCAGGCAATGATTAATTTGCTAGGAATCAAGGGTGGAGCAAAGAGGGCATTTGCTGAATCTACACTTGCATTGATGCAAAACCTAACCCCTCAGCAGTATCACCAGAGGATGATTGGAGAAATCCAAAGAGTGCTTCCTTTGCTAGAGCAGACTGTTACAGGATTTAGGCTATCTAATCCACAAGAAGCTAAGGCTTACCAGGATATGATTGCTAGATTACGCCAAGGCCTAGCTGTTGACTGGTCCAAGTTCCACGCTATCCATTCTGCAGTTAAGCCATCTAAGCCAAAGCAGACTGGAACAGCAATCCCAGGATATGCTAATGGTGTTGTAAGTGTGCCAGGTCCAAAGGGTGCTGGAGATGTTATGCCAGCTATGCTTACCCCAGGAGAAGCTGTAATTCCTGCAGAGATGGCAAAGAGGTATGCACCTATTATTGAGGCAATGATTGCTGGAAATATTCCTGGATTCAGCCGTGGAAAGATCGGAAGTCAGTCAAAGAGATTTGGTCAAGAAGGTGAGTTTTCTGCACAAGCATCACACTTTGGAATGTTTACTCCATCCGAGCTAGCAGACACTCTTGAAGAGCTAAAAGATGAGCTTGGAGATTTTGTAGTTGATGTTTTTGTTCTAGGCGACAAGCTAGAGGATGGAACTAGGGAAGTTTCAAAGATTACAACTCAGCTTGCTGATTTGGATATTGAGGGTAAAGATTTTGCAGCAGGAGGAATGACCTATGCTGGAACCACCACCATTGAGCAAAAGGATCGTAATCAGGCATACAATGCTGCAGGTATTAGAGGTGCTGCATTTACGCTAGAAGAGGCTGCTGAGTCTGGAAAGTTGGCTGCTGCTGCACTAGCATCTGGAAGTAGAGCGTCTCAGCGGTATGCAGATCAGCTTCAAATTCTAGTTGCAGAGGGCAAAGAGGCAGAAATACTACTTTCAGACTCTAGTTCTATACAGAATAGATACAACTTTATGATAGAGAATGCTAGGAAGGCACTAGAAGAATCTCTATTATCTCAGGGAAAAGTAAAAAGTGTTGAAGAAGCTAGGGCTATGGCTTCTGAGAGATTAGCAGATGTTCAAGATCAGGTTGCTCAGCTTCAAGCACAAGGTCTTGATGAGGAACAGCTATTGCAAAAGCTAAAGCAAAAGCTAGCAGTAGCAATGTTAAAATCTGGAACTGGAGAGTTTGGTGTTGGACCTAGTGGAACAGGTGGTGGGGATCTCAGAGATGTTTTGACTGGAAGAGGCCGTAGCCATCTACGTAGGCAGTTCGGTCCAGAAGAAGATCCAAATTCTAGAAAATTTGCCTACGGTGGAAGGTCTACTGCTGTAGTGGCTTCTGCTTTTGTTAGCGATATGGCTGAGCAGGGTACTGATTTTGCAGAAGCAGCACTTCAGTCATTTAGTTCTGCTTTTAGGGCTGCTCTAAAACGTGCTTTGGGAATTAATTCCCCATCTGCAGAATATGAAGCTATCTCGCAGAGCGTAACTGCTGGTGTCCGCCTGGGCACTGATGATGCCATGCAAGCTGGAGAAGATCTTGCCGAAGCTACGGCAGCAGGAACTCGAATGGGGGCTGCAGGGGCATCTGGAGCTGTCAGGGTTGGAAGAAGAAGGGTTACAACAAATCCAGAAGCTATAGCTTCCTATCAAGCAGATCAGCAGATGCAGACCCAGACTAAGCAGGGACCCCGTAGAGCGTCTAGGCCATCAACAGATCTTGGAAAAGAAGAAAGAGAAAGAGCACAGGCTACGGCACAGGCTACCGTTGCTACTGAAGAGCAGACCACTTCTATAAAGTCTTCTCAGGCTAGAATGGATAGACTTAACAGCACTATTATGCAGGGAACATTTGCACTAACTTCCCTAGCTGGTGTTGGAGTTATGGCTGGAGGAGCTATTGGTGAGATCTCTCAGAAAATATTTGAGTTCTCTGGACTTCTATTTGCTTTGATGCAAGTTACTCAGCTTTTGACACAGGCAAAGATAGTAGAGCTCGCACAGTCTAGAATATCAGTTGCTCAGCAAGCTATGGCATTTGCTACATATGGAACTGGTATTGCAGCATCTACTGGATTTGCTGGATCGCTAGTTAGGGCTGGTATAGCTGTAAGTGCGTTCTTGGGACCAGTTGGCTGGGTAGTTCTAGGTCTAACTGCTTTAGCAGGAATTATTGCACTTATAGTTGGAGCTCAAGAGGAACAGAAAAAGAAGATTGAGGGTCTTGGTAATGCAGCATTCTTGACCTCTGAAAAGATGAAGAAGGCATCAGCCCTTCTAGGTTTTGATGCTAAGACTAATTCATTTGGACAAAACATCACAGAAGGTACAGCAGCAGCAAGAAATGCTGATGAAGCTAGCAAGATTGAAACTCTACGTGCCGATGAAGGATTTAAAACTGATTTTGCATCCGAGATTCAAGGAATTAAGGATGCCACTAAGGCTGAGGCTGAATCCGCACTGTCTGCAGTAGCTATGCAAATGTTCTCTGTTGGTGCACCACAAGATGCTGTAGATGCTTATGTTCGTGCAATAGCACAAGAGGCTGAAAGAACTGACCTAAACCTTGAGTTTGCAAATATTGATTTTGCCAAGCAGGGTAAGGATAAGATTATTGCAAATGCAAAGTCAATGGCTGAAGATTACCAGAAGGCGTTCAAAGAAGGAACCTCAACTGTTGTTACTCAAGATCAGACTGGTGGCAATAGAAAAGTCGTAACATCTATGACTGACGAGGCCAAGTCAAGTATGCAGGCATTCTCTGGAACTATCGCTGCTTCATTTAGTGCACTAAAGGATGGTTTTGCAAATGGCCTGGTAAGTGCAGCTGACTTTAATGAAGGTCTCCAGGGAGTTATGACATCCCTTAGTGGCCTAGGAGAAGCAGAGCTTGGTCTAGTTCTTCCAGACCTATACAAGAAGCTTGGTGTAGAAGATCTGATGAAGGAAATTCCTTTGGTCCAGGATCAACTTCTATTGCTCCAGGCAGATGCAGCTGGCATACAGATTCCAGAAACAGACAAGAATGCACTTAAGAATGCAGACAAGAGTGCTAAGGCAGCCTCTGTTGCACTTAGGGTTCGTACAAAGCTTAAGCAGCAAGTTGAACAGCATGCAGTTGCTCAAGAGAAGGTCAATAAAAAGATAGAGGAAGAAGCTCTTATCAATGAGCAAATTGCTTCTGCTAACGTTGCTCTTGCAGACAGGGTTGTCCAGTTAGAGAACCAGCAGTATGCCTACGACTATCTGATTCAGCAAGGATATACTGCAGCAGAAGCATTTGACCTAGCAGGAGATGCTGGTTTGGCTGCAGGTATTAAGGCAGCAACAGGTGCTGGCGTTGCAGCAAGTGAGTGGACTGACATGAAGAACCTACTTGATCAGGTTCTAAAACTAGAAAAGACTGCTCCAACTGGCCCTGGCGGTGGCGGAGATAAGAGTCCTCTACAGCAAGCAATTGAGTCGCTACAGGATCAAAGAAAAGAAATTCTGGAATCTAATGCTGCATTTAATAAGTTGCGTAAGGCAGGCTTTGATACTGCTGATGCCATGAAGGCTGCAGAGGATCCAATTCTAGCAGCTGCTTTGGCTACCACCAAGGTTGGAACAAAGCAGTGGGCTGACCTAATTAATAGAATTAAGGAAACTCAGAGACTCCTTTCCAAGAAGGAGATGCAGGACCTACTTCGAGGCGGTAAGGTTGAGATTGCAGAAAAACGTGCACAAGCTACAGTGGCAAATGCACTGACAACCCTTGGATATACTGCTGAGCAGATTGATAATGTTTTGTCAGATCAAGAGTTCACTAACACCTTAGCTGATGATCTAAAGGATGGTAGCATCAATGCAAAGGAAGTTCTGCAAAGACTAGCCCAGATTAAGCAGATGGCAAGAATTGATGTAGACATCGCATTTGCTACAAAAGAAGGTGCTGCTGACGAATTCCAGAAGCGTTATGACAAAGTTGTAGGATATCTAGAGGCTCAGAAGCAGACAATCCAGATTGATTTCGAAGCAGCTACGTTTGATGACAACGTTATCGTTCGTAAGGCTGAAGAACAGATTGCTGCAATCCAGTACAAGATTGATGACTATGAGGCACAGCTAACTGGCATTGAAGATCAAGAGAACACCATTAACGAAGCTTATGATGAGCGTAAGAAGGCTCTTGACGATGTCGCTAAGGCTAATGATGTTATTGCAAGACAGCAGAAGAACCAGCTAACTCTAGCAGACGCACTTTCTCAGGGTGACATTGCTGCAGCTGCAAAGGCAGCTCAGGATATGCGAGCTCAGACTGCACAAGACTCTATTGCAAATCAGGGAGACCTTCTTGAGACCTCAAAGGAGCAGCAGCTAGCTAATGTAAGGTCTAAGGATGGCAGATCTAGAAAGCAAATCGAAAATGATATTAAGAAGCTAAAAGATGACATCTTTAGGATTGAGGAAGATACTCTTGAGCCAGCTAGAGAAAATATTAGGCTTGCTGAGGTTAACAAGAATGCTCAGCTAGATTCTTTGAATCAGCAAATTCTAAGATGGGATGTCCTTTCTGCAAAGGTAAATGAAGCTAAGCTAAAGCTAACCCCAGATGAAATGAAGGCCATGGAATACCAGGCAGGTCTTATTGCTGATCTACTAGAAAACTGGAATAATGTTGCAGATAAGACAGCAATCCTAACAATTATTAAGAAGACTATTGACGAGGAACTTGGCACTGGTGGAACTGAAACAGATACTACTGCAAAGCCTCCTGCGACTACAACAACTACGACTACTACAACCAATGGAGCTGGTGGCAGTGGAAAAGATGACAACAATGGACCAGGTCCAAAGCCACCAGTTAGCCCAGGTGCTGGAAAAACATGGAAGGTTGTGAACAACAAGTGGACTGCTGTTGATCTACCAGGTCCAGGACCTATGCCACCATACAGTCCAGGTGCTGGTAAGAAGTGGCAGCTAGTTGGAAACAAGTGGACAGCAGTTTCCGCACAAGGAGTTTCAGGCTCAACACAGCCAACAGTATCAATGCCATCACTAGTTCCACCAATGCCACCAGTTAGCCCAGGAGCTGGAAAGAAATGGGAGCTAGTAAACAACCAATGGAAGGCAGTAGCTATTCCAAAAACTGGTATGCAGACCATCAACGAAGCTTTGAATTGGCTTGGAGACATTACTCAATTTAAGAGCAACATGAATGGTCTTGGAGTTAAGATGGCTTCTGGTGGAATGGTTAAGTACATGGCTGATGGAGGGCTATTCAGCTCTTTGGGAACAGATGTAGTTCCTTCAATGCTTACTCCAGGAGAGTTTGTTGTTCGCAGAAATGCTGTAAACAATTTTGGAGTTGACAGACTAAAGGCAATAAATTCTGGCACATACAATGGCGATTCAGTGTATAATTATGAAGTAAACATTAATGTACAAAGCAATGCTAATGCAGATCAGATTGCATCTTCCGTTATTGGAAAGATTAAGCAGATTGACTCTCAGCGTATCAAGGGGAATAGATTCTAATGGCTAGTGAATCATACATGGTTGGTCGCAAGAAGTACCAGCGTCCACAGGCAATGATGTGGTCAGATAATTCTGGTACCTTAGTTGATGGGCTGTACGTTCCAAACGGGCTTGAGGTTGGTTCAGATCCTGGAGCTGAAACTAATGAGGCATTGTTTGATCAGTTCCTAATCCTGTCTGACGATAACCGTGGACCAATAGATTTTAAGCCAACAAGAATTGAAAATAGAAAGCGTATGGTAAATGGTAGGATGCGTTCTTACCACATTGCAGATAAGCTAACCATCTCAACATCGTGGGATATGCTTCCATCTAGGGCATATTCCCTAAGACCTAACTTTAATCAGGAGACTGGAAAGTCTGAGTACTACAATAATAGAAGCCTTGAGTATACTACAGATGGTGGTGCAGGTGGTGTTGATCTTCTAGACTGGTATGAAAACCATCAAGGACCTTTCTGGGTTTACCTTGCTTATGATAAGCATTCTGCATTTGGTAATGATGACGGTGCCTATGGACACCTAGGACAGTATAACCAGCTTATTGAGATGTACATTGCTGACTTTTCATATTCTGTAGTCAAGCGTGGTGGGAGCAACTATGACTTCTGGAATATCTCTTTAACGCTGGAAGAGGTGTAAATGTTTCAAGACAATGATTTAAAAAATCACTTAGAGACTTCTTCCACTATTAGAACTCAGTCTGCAGTAATTGCTGAGTGGAACATGAATCTTGCAGAAAACATTTCTTTGGTTGGCAACTATAGATATAGGCCAACTGATGGACCGTCAACGAAGTATGGTTTGCCAATTGGCTCTTTTGATCAGAATGATTCTGGTAACTTCTACACCAATGCTACAGATGCAGACGTAGTAATTGATGGAGGTTTGGATAACGACAACGAAACTCCACTAGCCTTTACAAGCAAAAAAGAAAAAGAGAAGATGCTGTACTCTCTTGAGGATTGCTTTGGTAAGTTTAGGCCACGATCTGGAATCAACAAGCTACGCTACTTTCCTGGGGCATACAGTCATTTTACAAACATAAACATGATTCGTAGACCACGCTACTATATGGCACATAAAGATGATGCATTTAAGTATTGGTCTTCGTATAGAACTGAGGAAGGTGTTGAGAGAGGTATTGCTAATAAGTTAGTTAATGGACAATACTTTATTGATGACACATCCCCATTTGTAGTTTATAAAAATATTATTCCATCTAACCGCATTGTTGTAAAGATGCAGACAAATGTTGGTGAGGTTGACCTAGGTCCATTTGGCACAACGTCTGGATCATTCCAGGATCCATTCTTTGGTGATGCTAATAGGACAACTCCAGTCAGATGGAAGGTCCAGACCCTAAAGGATAGCAACTGGATAGATGCAGTTTCTTTTAACTTAGGCTCATCTAGAAGAAATGGCACACCAATTATTGGCTCAGATGGATATGTTGAGCTTTCTTACGGTCTAATTATTCCAGAAAAATACCGTGACATTTTTGTCAAGGCAGAAGAGTATTTTACTGAAAGCTTCCTTCCAGAAGAATCTGTAAACGGATATGCATACCTTATTAGAGACAACGAGTCAGATTTGGGAACTTTCCACATCTGGATAAGCTCTACAGAAAGCTATGAGACATTCGTTCCACAATACGGATGGTATCTTGAAGAGTCTTCTGTAGATAGGCTTACTAACTTTGTTAATGATTTAACTGCACCAGAAACATACGTAGACCCAATATCTGGAAAGACTAAGTATCGTGAGTTCGATGAAATTTCTGGTCTAAGAATTGTAGTAGACACAATGAATAAGGTTGATGCAATTCTTGATCTTATAGAACTGTCCCCAAGACTAGCTGTAAATCTTTCTGAAAAGACTGAGTCATTTAGTCTTACGAAGGCAGCGTCTGACGTAGGCAATAGCGGTATGCCAGTGGGTCAGCTACTTGCTGGAGTTGGATCGCTAACGCTTTTTGATTATGACCTAGCCTTTAGTTCACTAAACTCAACAAGCATAGTCTCTAAATACTTGTCTAAAAATATTCAATTTAAGTTTTACGAGGTTATTGTAGACGTAGATGGGTATGACTACTACGTCCCAATCAAGACGATGTATTCCGAGGGTATCCCTGAGCTAAGCAGCAACGATAGGTCAGTACAGCTTACGCTTAGAGACATGTTCTTCTACTTTGAGTCTAAGTCTGCACCACAGATTTTAATTCAAAATGCATCAGTTAGCTATGCAGTATCCTTGCTACTAGACTCAATTGGATTCTCTAACTACGTGTTTAAAAGATTGTCTACAGAATCAGAATCAATCATTCCATACTTCTTTGTTTCGCCAGATAAAACAATTGCAGAAGTTCTTAATGACATTGCTGTATCGACTCAAACTGCAATGTTCTTTGATGAGTACAATAACCTTGTTCTTATGAGCAAGGAATACATGCTTCCACAAAATACTACGGAGAGGCCAACAGATATTACTTTGTATGGCTCCAACGACTTTGAACGTGATGGCCTAATTAACAATAAGTCTACAAAGCCAAAGCTAGCAAACATCATTGAGCTAAGCTCTCAGCAAGACCAAGTGTTTAATGACGGTAGAGTTTCGTACACAAATAGGTACATTCAGAGATCTTACGGATCTTTACGCCAGGCATCTATGATTGACAAGGACAAGACTTGGATATATAAGCCAGCCTTGCTCTGGGAAGTAGCAGGAACTGAGAATACTAAGTCTGTTAATGATGTTGTTGGTAACCAGTCTAGCTTTGTTTTGGGAGCAATCCCATTAGAGTCAGAATTAACAGCTACCGTTCCATTCGTACAAAACGGCATCATTCAAAATAACATTATGAACTTCGGCGAAAGCGTCTACTGGATTACAAGATACAATGGATACTTCTACGCCAATGGTGAGATAATTAAGTTTGATGCTGTAGAATATGAGATTCCAGGAGTAGACCGTAATGTATTCCAAAGAACTGATAACGGACAGATTAGTTCATCCACTGTAGCTGGATCTGCAATCGGCAGGGTGTGGATTACTAGCGTTAGAGAATATCAAAAGTATTTTGCAAAGTTGCCATTCAATGGAAAGATGTATCCTACAGGCCGTGTAAGGATTTATTCTGAGCCAAACTACATAACTGTAAGTGGCGTAGAGAGGCTGGCTGATGGCCCTGTAGCAAAGCATGGTCGTGGTCAGTTTGGAACGCCAGTTGTTTCTCACCAAGCTGGGCTATCGTCTTATTGGACAGCAAACTCATCTGTACGTGGTTGCTCTATGAAATCTTCACAGCTGTTTGGTGCTGCAGAAGATACAGCTATTCAGATTGGTGCAGCTGGACAAAGCAACTCTATTGCTACAAACTCTACCAGGGTTGGGGTGATTAAGAATTTCTTGACCTACTCTCCGTCATCAGAAAATGTAACCCAGAATACAATCGCACCTGGAACAATCCAATCCTCTGCTCTTGTTTTTACTGGTCCATCTTTTACAACTACACAAACCCCAATTGACTTTATTTCCTACATCCACAAGCCACTAGATAATAGGTATAAGCATTTTGGAACTAGGGCTAGAATTATTGGCAAGATTGAAAACAGCGAGAATAATGGTCAGACACCAACTGGAGCATCTCAGTACTACATTGGAAATCCAAACAGCCCAGTACAGCCAGTAACAATCAGCGGTGCGTCTGGTGGATTAGCAGTGCTTATCAACCCTGAGACTAATAATGGATACTACTTTGAGATAGCAGCCCTAACTGAGAACAACATTGAGTCATACGATAATGCTGATGCAATCCACAATATCTTGTTCTACAAAGTTGGCAAGGCACAGAATGGGTCAACCGAAAAGGCTGTGCCAATTAAGCTTTGGGGTGGGCTAGCACAAATTCTTGTAGACGATGGCAAGTTCACTGGCCAGTACCGCATGGCTAATGAGCAAAACCCAACGGTATACGATTTGGCAGTTGAATACCAGGATGTTGGAACATCAAGAAGGTTCTTCCTGTATGTTAACAATAAGCTGATTGCTACAGTTATGGACGACACCCCTCTTCCAGTATATAACAATATGGCATTGTTTGTTCGTGGATCCTCTAGGTTGATGTTTGAAAACATCTATGCTATTACCAACAACTATTCTCAGAATACAGTATATGCCCTGGACACCCCAGTAAACGCAGCATTCTCTGACGATGAGATTGACATGAACGAGTCTTTCCGAAAGTATTCCATGAGTGGAATAATTCAGTCTAGCTACCTATCTGGCATTAGCCCTGCCGAGCCACCAAGGTACAGCATGTACTTTGAAGAGTTTGGAACTATCATGCGTGAAGCTGCATACTTTAATGTAAGGTATGATAAGGCATTCCCAGCACTATACGCAAAGCTATCTCCAACCTTTAACAAGATTAAGGGGTACACGACTTCTGGCTTTATTGCTAGTGCCTACGGTGCTGAATTTATGGTTTTCAATGCTACAGATACAGCTCTAAGTCTAGATGAGACTAGTGGAAACTATCTAAGAATTCAGGGCGTAACATTCACACAAGAGTCAAGACACGAGTATAGTGTGGACGAATACTTTGATAAAAAGAGCGACTACTCTAACCCACAGTTCTCTGCAGGCCAACTGGTATCTTATCCAGTCAAGTCCAAGAAAGACTATCAGGATATCAAGATTAGTAGGCTTACCCACGGTAAGAAAGAGTTTAACCTTGACGCACCATACATTCAATCACATGATGATGCAGAAAACCTTTTGGGATGGATGATTTCAAAGATTATGAAGCCAAGACGATCTATTGGACTAAAGGTCTTTGCGATGCCAACGCTACAGCTTGGAGATATTGTAGAGCTTGATTATAAAGATAATGAAGGAATAAACCAGGCATCCCTTGATGGTGCAAAGTTTGTTGTATATCAGATAGAATATTCTAAGTCGCAAGATGGACCAGAGATGACCGTATTTTTGAGTGAGGTAGTATAATGGATTCTAGACCAGCATCAGTTACTAGCAATAACTATAACTCCGAAACAAACGATTCTGTCAAGGTTGCTACACCAGATATTTTAATCCTGACAGATGAAGCTATGTCTCCAGAGATAATGACTGATCTAATCTTTGAAGATATTGGTGGTCAAGAGATTATTAGTATTGCAAGAAATGATATCATTAATGGTCAAAACGTTTTGTATCAGCCAATTAAGAATATTACTAGCCTTTTTTATCAATACAATCCTCAAAATATTTTGGCCCTACCAAAAACTGATAAAGATTATTTTAAAAACTTTCCAATATCGCTACAGTCTCACATTCCAGAATGTGGAACTGGATACGATGTTGTAAATAACGTAGAGGTCTCAAACTGTAAATATGTCTATGTTGATCCAGCAACAAGTAATTTAATTATTAATGTGATTAATATGTTGCCAGGTCAAGAAGTCGAGGTACAGATAATGACCACAGCAAGCGTTCTAGATGATACAATATATTAGGATACTATGATTACTAACACTGGAAAAGGCATTCTTGCCAAATATTTGATTGGGCAGGCACCAGCCTACGCCTCCTACATTGCCGTTGGCTGTGGACCTCAGGCTCTAAATAGCGAGGAGCCTGGATTTACTCCAGAGCAGATTGCAGAGTACTCTGCTAAGAATGCTCTAGACTTTGAGATGTTCCGTGTCCCAATTATTTCTAGAGGATACGTTAATGAGGATGGCAATGTTAAGCTAGTGCTTACTGCCGAGCTGCCGACTGAAGAGCGATACGAAATCACAGAAGTTGGTATATTCTCTGCTGGATCTAATCCATCAGCAGGTGCGTTTGATAGCAAGAGTGTTTATTCGTTTACTCAAACAGAGGGCTGGGAGTATCACACGAACACTGGTGTGAAGGAAGTCCCAACCGTATACTCACCACTAGATTCTGATAATGATAACGTAATTACTGGAGAGTACATTGTAAATGGTCAGCTAGCTGAAACACCAGTTTTTCACACAAATGCTGACAACAGAACTTTTACAAACACCACAAGAGTTAGTCGTAATGAGCGATGCAGATTCCTAAATAATATTGTTATGATTACTGGAAATGATTCTGTCTTGTCTAAGAATTTGGATGGTTCGCTAAGTGTTGAATCTGGAAACCACATTCACATTACTAATGCATCGTTTAACTTCAATAAGAATTCTCCAACAGATGAGCTTAGGTTAGCGTTTTCAGTTATCAGCAAAGATCCTGTTTTAGATGTTGCTCCAGACAACGTAAAGATTTTAGTAGAGTTTTCCTCTTCTGATACGTCTTCATCTGGAGAGAATGCAAAGTTTTCTGTAAATCTAGATAATGAAGGATTCTCTGGAGATGGGGATCAGACTGTTGACTTTGCTAACAATAGGTACTTTGTAGTATCAAAGCAGCTCCAGGAGCTTGTATACACTGCAGGATTTAACTGGGATGTTATAACAACCGTAAGAATTTATGCATATGTTGAGGTCGAAGGAGAGGCATCAGGTGATTTTTATATTGGTCTAGATTCAATTAGGCTGGAAAATCTCACTACAAATAACCCACTTTACGGTTTGACAGGATACTCTGTATTGAAGAATGATGGTGCTCTACCAGTTGTTAAGCTTGCAAACACTTCTAACTTTATTGAGTTTAGGATTTCTGTGGGGGTTGAGTAGTGGCTACTACAGGAATTAAGAACGTGGTTGTATCTAGTCAAGAACTTCCTGCAGTAAATGCTAACAATGAGTATATTGTTAGATATAGGATAGTTTCAGATGACAAAAACAGATACTCTCAGTGGTCACCAATGTTTTTAGTTCAGGGTAATGACGTAACTGAGATAGATGCAGATGCATCTATTTCTGGACGAGTAATCTCTATAGTATGGAGTGACCCAGAGCCAAGAGCTGGATATGATGTGTTTGTTAAGTTTGACTCTGGTAATTATTTTTACCACGGTAGGTCTAGTACAACTAACTACTCACTCATTAGTCAGGGAACAACTTCGTTTAAGTTTTTGATCCAGGTAGAAAGTATGGACAAGCAAGTTAACGAATCTATTAAAATCTATGAATCAGAAGTGATTCCTCTGGTATAATGTCTTAGGAGAAAAATATGGCGAACATTCCAGTACCAGAGCGTGGTCAACCTTTAGACCTAACGTACATCTATCAGCTAGCTAATGCTGTAAACCAGCTATCGCTACAGTCTGCTTATTCAGCAAACAAGTTTGTCTCTATTGAGACTCCAGCAGCTAACGTTGGTAGACAAGATGTTAAGATCACAGACAGTAGAATTATTGGTGGATATCAGCAGCTTGCACCTAACAGCAATGTGACTGCAGGATCGTCTGTTGACTTTTCATATAATTTCCCAGGTGCTGACTTTAAATATCCTCCAATCGTAACTGCAACTCCAGTAAATATTTCAGGAACAGAGGCAGGTAGCGATGTGTCAATCATTATCAAGCTTATTACAACTGCTCGTGTAGAGGGCGTTGTCAAGTTTGGAACAAGCGGTACTGCATCTGTAGGCATTAACCTAATCGCTGTAGGTGTGCCAAACTAGGATATACTATGGCTCTAGTAGACATGAAGTCCTATAACGATGCACCAGTAATTCCTGGTAGCAAGAAGGTTTGGTTTTTAAATGGTGACCTTGTAAGGGTGCATCACCTAAATAAATCTAACGGCATTATGTCTGTTTATAACATCACAAAGGATCAGCTTGAGAGCTGCCTAATTTCTGACTTTAAAAGAAATCGTGAGAGGGCCTACACTGTAGGAGAGACAGCACAGCTAGTAAATAGGCATAAGAAGTACTTGCCAAACTTAATGAAGCGTGGCATAATTCCACATCCAACAGGATCTCAAAAAGGTGGTGCAACTGGGTGGCAAGTAAGAAGTTACTATTCAGAGTCGCAAGTTCGTGACATTCGTGATATACTAGCTTCCTACCATATGGGAAGACCCCGTAAGGACAAATTAATTACAAATGATATAACACCTTCGCCACAAGAGTTGACACGGCGTATGGGTGATGGTATACTGACTTATACAAGGACCGAAGACGGTCGATTCATTCCAGTATGGTCTGAATCAATTTAACAGAAAGAAAACGGGTATGAATAACGAAGAAACTAAAGTACGTGTAGCACTAGGCTATACTCTTAATCTAGGCAACTTCCAGTCACTGCGTATTGATCTTGAAGTATCAGACAATAAGCGTGATGGCGAAAACACTAATGAAGCATTTGAGCGTGTGTACAAGTTTGTTGAAGACAAGCTTGCTGAAAAGGTCAAAGAAGCATCTGCTGAGGTAGAGGCAAAATAAATGGCTGACCGCAAAGACCAAATGGCTTTGCTAAGTAAGTTTGAAAAGCATTACAAGTTCAAGTACAATGTAAAGCCAAATTTAAATCGCTGGGCAGAAGCCTGGGCAGCTGATGCAATCATAGACTCATTTGGTTTGCACAAGTGTTACGAGATGTTAGAATACTACTTTGATGTTCACCCATCTCCTACATGGAAGAATTTTGCAAACCAAATTGATAACCTGATTGAGTCAAAAAGTCGTCTAGAAGACGATAGTGTTGAAAGACTAGAGCGAAGAAAGAAAGCAAGAGAGTGGCTAAGTGACTAACGTAGAAGATAGAATTATATCTGCGGTATTGGAAGACAAGCAGCTTCACGTTTTGCTACAAGCAAACGTTGAGTCGCTGCTAAGAACCCATGGAGACATTTGGCAATTCATTCGCAAGTATGCAGAGCTTAATGGGTCTGTTCCGCCAACATCTCTAGTTGTTGAAAAGTTTAGAGACTTCTCTCCTGTTTCTGGTATTGGTGCTACTAAGCATCATCTAGAAGAACTTCAGGCATCATATCTAGAAGATAGCCTAAAGGAGATTCTAGTTTCTGCAGCAACTGACGTGCAGAATGGAAAAGGTGTTCAGGTCCTTGAGTCGCTAATTACAAAGACATCTGAACTAAAGAAGAACACTTCTGTGATCAGAGACATTGACGTTACAGATCTAGAGTCTGCAGTTGCTTACTATGAGCACGTTCAGAAGCAGCAAGAGCTAGGGACTATTGGTATCAAAACTGGTCTTCCAGGATTTGACAATTATCTTCCTGCTGGCATTATGCCAGGTCAGCTAGGTGTTATGCTTGCTTATCCAGGTATCGGAAAGTCTTGGCTGTCGCTATACTTTGCGGTACAGGCATGGAAGCAGGGCAAGTCACCAATGGTTATCAGCCTTGAGATGAGTGAGACAGAGGTTCGTAACCGTGTCTTCGCAATCATGGGTGAGGGTCTTTGGTCACACAGAAAGCTTTCTAATGGTCAGATGGATATTGAGGATCTAAAGCGTTGGCACGAAAAGACTCTTAAGGGCAAGCCAGAGTTCCACATTATTTCTAATGATACTGGTGGAGATATTACTCCATCCGTACTACGTGGAAAGATTGACCAGTATAAGCCTGACTTTGTTGTGGTTGACTACTTGCAGCTCATGTCTCCAAACCAAAAAGCAGACAACGAGACGGTACGTATGAAGAACCTATCTCGTGAGCTAAAGCTTATGGCTATTGGAGAAGAAGTCCCTATTATTGCTATCTCCTCAGCAACGCCAGATGACGTTACAAAGCTAGATACAGTCCCTACCCTGGGTCAGACTGCTTGGTCTCGTCAAATCGCCTACGATGCTGACTGGGTGCTTGCTCTGGGTCGTGCTACAAACTCTGACATCATTGAGTGTGTGTTCCGTAAGAACCGTAATGGTTTTATGGGAGACTTCCTAGTACAGGTAGACTTTGATAAAGGTTGGTATCACTACAAGGACTTTGAAGATAAGTAGTTATAATGTTATATGTTAAATTTGCATCACAAGCCTATCAAAAGGTTTGGCCTTAGTGGCAATATTCATGACGACTCAGCTTTTGCTCGCTTGAAAGCAGAGTACACTAGACTTCTAATGACAGAAATGAGACTGACTGGATATGCACCAAGATTTGACATTAACCCAGACTTTACGCTAAAATATAATGAACAGTGCCAATATTTTGAATTTGAATTAAGTATTTATGGAGTATACGTAGGAAAGAAAAAGAGCGAATGGATATCAGGAATAGACGAAACAAAACCAATCTTTATACCGCAGAACAAATCAGAAGAGTTCTCGAAGGAGCAGGTCTAAGTATTGAGTCTGAGGTAGACTCTGACTACATACTATTTTGCCCATTTCATGGTAACCATCGTACGCCAGCAGGCGAAGTTGACAAGTCTACGGGTCTTTTCTTTTGCTTCTCTTGCCACCACGTATGCGATCTTATTGAGCTAGTTATGCATACTTCTGGCAGAACTTACTTTGAATCAGCCAGGTATATCAAAAGCAAAGAGCAAGCATCATCTATCATAGACTCTGTATCAAAGCAGCTAGTTACTAAGACTGAGTACGTTCCGTACGATGAGGCACTAATAAAGCGACTTAATGAGCAAGCCTTTAATTCCGTACGTGCTATGAGCTACTACCTAAATAGGAATATAGACGAGAAGTCTATTTTCAAGTTTCAGCTAGGATATTCTGAAAAACAGGACATGGTGACAATTCCAGTTCACTCTCCAGATGGCATGCCTGTAGGCTTTGTTGGTAGATCAATTGAAGGAAAAGAATTCAAGAATACACCAGGACTGCCAAAGAGCAAAGTTTTATTTAATCTGCACAGAGTCAAATCATCTAACAGTGTCTACATTGTAGAGTCATCGTTTGATGTTATCAGACTAGACCAATGCGGATTTCCAGCGGTAGCTACATTGGGTGCAAACGTATCCAGCTACCAAACAGACCTACTCAAAAAATACTTCAATAACATTATCGTTATTGCAGACAATGATGAAGCAGGCGGTAATATGAAAGACAAGATTATTGAACGTCTTGGATCTCGTGTTACTGTTATTAAACTAGATAAACAATATAAAGATATTGGCGACATGGACGACACAGCGATAAAGTCTTTGGACCAATCGTTTGACAAATCTATTGCTGCCATGCTAAACTAAAAAACCAAAATATAAACAAAGTATAAAGGAGAATATTATGGGAGTTGTAAAAGGGCTAAAGAATATCAATGCACTACTTGATAAGCCAAAGTATGATGAAACCAAGGCCAAGGTTCGTTGGCTAAAGCTAGCTGACGGTCAGTCAGTAAAGATCCGCTTTATTGAGGAGCTGGACGAGGACAGCCCAAGCTATGCCGAAGAGCGTGGACTTGCTCTAGTTGTTAAGGAGCACACCAACCCAAAGGACTACCGTCGTAAGGCTGTAGACACTATGGACACTGAGGGCCGTGACTGGGCAGAAGAGATGCACCGCAAGGACCCTAAGGCTGGTTGGCGAGCACGTATGCGTTTCTACTGCAACGTTCTAGTAGACGATGGTCTAGAGGACCCATATGTAGCAATTTGGTCAATGGGTGTTAGCAAGCAGTCTGCTTTCAACACCATTCGTGAGTACGCTATCGACACTGGTAGCATCTCAAATCTTACCTGGAAGGTAAAGCGTAACGGTCAGGGTACCGAAACTAGCTATACCCTCATTCCATCTACACCAGACAAGGAGCCATTCGACTGGAAGGACATCCGTCCATTCCCACTAGAGTCTGCTCTTAGCAAGGTACCGTATGCTGAGCAAGAGGCATACTACCTAGGATTTGACACTCCGTCAAGTTCTTCGTCTGCAAGCATGGATTGGTAAAATATTAAATGAGCTACATTGGTCTACATGTCCACACCCACTACAGCCTATTTGATGGCATCGCTACACCTCTAGAGTATGTGCAGCGAGCCAAAGAACTTGGTATGAATGCACTAGCTATCACTGACCACGGTTCTCTATCTGGTCACCGTGAGTTCTACCGTGCTGCTAATGAAGAGGGCATTAGGCCAATTCTTGGCGTAGAAGGATACATTACCGCTGATAGGTTTGATAAGCGAGACAAGGAAGATCGTAAGGGTCTTCTGGATCTTGTTTACAACCACATCATCATCCTTGCTAAGAACGACATTGGGCTAGAAAATCTAAACAAGCTCAATGAGATTGCGTGGACTGAAGGTTACTACAAGAAGCCACGTATTGACTATGAGGTGCTAGAGAAGTACTCAGAGGGACTAATCGTCCTTTCTGGGTGCCTCTCTGGTGCCCTAGCCAAAGCTATTGAAGCTGAAGAGCTGGCTGAGGCTAAGCGTATTATTGAGTGGCACAAGCGTGTCTTTGGCGATGACTACTACATTGAGGTCATGCCACACAACCCTGCAGAAGTAAACAATCAGTTGCTTGCACTTGCAGATGAGTTTGGAGTAAAGGCTGTAGTAACTCCAGACTGCCACCACGCACACACTGGTCAGAAGGAAATTCAGGAGCTAAAGCTTATTCTGAATACCTACAGCAATAAGGTTGCCAAGGATGCAACCTACGACAAGTCACTACAGTATGACAATCTGATGGATAAGCTAGATTACCTTTACGGTGCAGATCGTCAGATGTCGTTTAATAAGTTTGAGATTCATCTTCTATCTGATGAAGAGATGCACAATGCCATGGGAAGCCAGGGTATCAATCGTGAAGACATCTATGAGCACTCCGTAGAGATTGCAAACAAGGTATCGTCTTATGACATTAAAGACCACCTAGACTTGCTTCCTGCACAGTATCAAGACCCTGATGGCGAGCTAAAGTCTCTAGCACTAGAAGGTCTTGCAGAGCGAGGACTTGCTGGAAAGCAGGAATACCTTGACCGTCTAGATGAAGAGCTTAAGGTTATTAGTGATAAGAACTTTGGTCCATACTTCTTGGTTGTGCGAAACATGATTTCGTGGGCAAAGAAGGAAGGCATTATGGTTGGACCAGGACGTGGTTCTGCTGCAGGTTCTTTGCTTTGCTATGCTCTAGGTATTACAGACATTGATCCCATTCAGCATGGTCTATTGTTCTTCCGTTTTATTAATCCAGAGCGTAACGACTTCCCAGATATCGATACAGATATTCAGGACTCACGCCGTGAAGAGGTTAAGGATTATCTAGTTAGGCAGTATCGCCATGTGGCTTCTATTGCTACCTTCCTAGAGTTTAAAGATAAGGGCGTAGTGCGTGACATCGCACGTGTCCTAAACATTCCATTGGCAGATGTCAATAAGGTTATGAAGGTGGTGGACACTTGGGATGATTACTGTACGTCAAAACAAGCAGCATGGTTTAGGGAAAAGTATCCAGAGATTGAAAAGTATGGTGACCAACTTCGTGGTCGCATTAGAGGAACTGGCATTCACGCTGCTGGTGTTGTTACTTCTAAGTCTCCGATTTTTAAGTATGCACCAATGGAGACACGTACGTCGCCAGGTAGCGGAGAAAGAATCCCAGTAGTAGCGGTAGACATGGAAGAGGCAGAGCGTATTGGTCTTATTAAGATTGATGCACTAGGCCTAAAAACATTGTCAGTTCTAAGAGACACTCTTGATATTATCAAGGATAGGTCTGGCGTAGAAATTAATCTTCTAGAGCTAGACATGGAGGACCCAAAGGTTTATGAGATGCTTTCTTCTGGATATACCAAGGGTGTATTCCAGTGTGAAGCTACACCATACACAAACCTACTAGTTAAGATGGGTGTAAAGAGCTTTGCAGAGCTTGCTGCATCAAACGCACTTGTTCGTCCAGGTGCTATGAATACCATTGGTAAAGACTACATTCTTCGTAAGCATGGTAAGCAGAACCTAGATTACAAGCACCAGAAGATGAAGGCATTTACGCAAGAGACTTATGGATGTATTTTGTACCAGGAGCAGGTCATGCAGGCCTGTACAGAACTTGGCGGTATGACAATGGCTGAGGCTGATAAGGTTCGTAAGATCATTGGTAAGAAAAAGGATGCTAAGGAATTTGATCAGTTTAAGGAGAAGTTCGTTAAAGGGGCATCCCAATACCTATCTCCAAACGTCGCAGAAGAGCTTTGGACGGACTTTGAGGCACATGCTGGATACTCTTTCAATAAGTCTCACGCAGTCGCTTACAGCACCCTTTCTTACTGGACTGCATGGTTAAAGAAGTATTATCCAATTGAATTCATTTACTCTATCCTAAAGAATGAGAAAGACAAGGATGCTCGTACTGAGTATTTGATTGAAGCAAAGCGTATGGGTATTTCTATTCGCCTACCACACATCAACGAGTCAGACATTGACTTTAAGATTGAGGGCAAGGGTATTCGATTCGGACTATCTGCAATCAAGTACATCTCTGACAACATTGCTCAGAAGTACATTGCTCGTAGACCATTTGCATCCTATAAGGATCTAGAAATGTTTACCTTTGGTAAAGGCAATGGCGTAAACTCTCGTGCCCTACAAGCTATGCGTTTGGTTGGTGCTGCAACCTTTGATGACAATCCAAGGAATGAGGATGAGGTTCGTGAGAACCTGTACGAGTTCTTGAATCTACCAGAGTTTAATATTGACATCCCATCACACTACTACGCATTTATTAATGATGTAGAAGAATTTGAGGAAAAGGGTTCGTTCATTCTGATGGGTATGGTTAAGAACATCAAGCGTGGCAAGGGGTGGTCTCGTGTAGAGATTCTTGACAAGACTGGTAGTGTTGGTATCTTTGATGAAGAGCAAACAACTATTGAGCCAGGTCATACGTATCTCCTATTGGCTAGTGATAACAGGATTGTTACTGCAATTCCTGCTGACGAGCTAAAGGGTAATACATCTGCATTGGTTAAGTTCCTAAACTACAAGCAGCTTCCATACAAGGAAGATGAGATGTATGTAATGGCTTTCAAGCCACGTATTACAAAGACTGGAAAGAAGATGGCATCGCTAACTCTTGTAGATGCTGCTAGGGACTTGCACTCAGTAACGGTCTTTCCAACTGCATTTCCGAAGGCATATATGAAGGTGCAAGAGGGTAATGCTTACAAGTTTGAATTTGGAAAAACAAAAGATGGAACAGTCATATTGGAGGATATAATTGACAACAATTGAAGAAGCTCTAGCTCAGCTAGATCCTAAGCTAAGAAAGCGTCTAGGGCCTGCTGTGGGCATTAAGACGGAATTACAGCCAACACCTAGCCCAGGACTTAATCGTGCCTTAGGTGGCGGTTTTCCCTATGGTAGACAGGTGCTCCTATGGGGTAGCAAGTCTAGTGCTAAATCGTCTCTGTGTTTGCAGATGATTGGTATGGCACAAAAGGAAGGAAAGCTTTGTGCTTGGGTTGATGCTGAGATGTCTTACGATGAAGAGTGGGCAATCAAGCTTGGCGTAGATACAAGTCAGCTAATCTACTCTGAAGCAAGAAGTATTAATGACATGGTTGATGTTGGTGTTGCACTTTTGCATGCAGGAGTGGACATTATCGTGATTGACAGTATTAGTTCACTATTGCCAGCGGTATACTTTGAGAAAGACTCTGATGAGCTAAAGGCACTAGACCAGACTAAGCAGATTGGTGCAGAGTCTAAGGACTTGAAGCATGCATGGCTAATGCTTAACTATGCAAATAATCGTGAGAAGCCTGCATTGATTGTGGCAATTTCTCAAGCACGTAATAACATTCAGGCTACCTATACTCAAGCAGCACCTACTGGTGGGCTAACTACACAGTTTATGTCTTCAACGATTGTTAAGCTATTCTCATCTAGCTCTGACTCTCAGGCAATCAAGGGCAAGATTCAGATTGGAGATAAGTTAATTGAGCAGAAGATTGGGCGTAAGGTTCGTTGGGAAGTTCTAAACTCCAAGACATCGGCACCAGGAGATAGTGCTGAGTATGACTTCTACTACAGGGGTGACTACATTGGCATTGACTCTATCGGAGATCTTGTTGACACGGCAGAAATGCTTGGGTTTGTAAATAGAACTGGTGCGTGGTACATCCTCCCAGATGGCTCTAAGGTCCAGGGTAGAGATGCATTCGTCAACAAGGTAAAGGAAGATAAAGAGTTACACGACTCGCTATACGAAAAGGTGCACAGTGTCTAAGTATACAGTCTATACTGGTAAATTTCCTTGCCACACATGCAAAGAGGTAGTAAGCAGTCTCCGCATGTATGCAGAAACAAAAGAAGTGACATGGATGTGTTCTCAAAAGCACATTTCTAGTGTCTTGTTAATTTCTAAAAAAACTAAGAAAGATTATGAGCGAGAAATCAGAGAGTAAGAGAATCGGTGCCAAACAGCATAAAAACTCTGGAAGAAACACCAAGAAAGGTGATGCCACTTGGGAAAACTTTACAGTGGACTTTAAAGAAGTTGGAAAAAGCTTTACTCTTAATCGTGAAGTATGGGCCAAGTGCGTTACTGACGCTATTAGAAATAACAACGATCCTGCTATTGTTGTCGTACTTGGTGATAATGGTGTCAAAGTACGACTGGCCATAATTGAACTTGGATTACTTGAACAATTGATAGGCGATGGTGTATAATAGATGGTAATGGAAACACAAAACAAAAATACAATTGACATGGTTAATGGTCTGGCAGAGATTGCTGACTACATGCAGGATGAAGAACTGACTCAAGCACTTACCTTTATTGCAAAGGTAATTCTAAAGCCAGACATTCCTATGCAGGTAGCAACTCTAGAGGTTGTTCGACTGCAAGCGATCGCAGCTAAGATGGCGTTCAAAGCAACATGGCTAACTAACGTAGATAAGGGAGACAGAGCGAAGAAGAATATTTATTACACCGCTGCTGAGTCAATCAATGACTTAGTTGCAGCTCTTAAATATATTATTCGCTAGTGGTTATTATGGCTAAAAACTTTTTGCAGCAAGTGATGCTGAAGAAACTAGAAACAAAGCAAGATTCTTTCTTGGATACTCAAGAGTTAATCGATAAGATCCAGTATGGATATATCGCAAAGCGTGAGACAAAGTTTACTACCAAGAAAACTTTTGCTCCAAGCACGATTGCATATTCGCATGGAGAGTGTCCTCGTTATTGGTACCTGGCTTTTGAGGGTGCTATGTTTGAAGATAATGCAGATGCCTATGGCGGTGCCAACATGACTAACGGTACTAAATCTCACGAGCGTATTCAGCAAGCTATGGCAGATGCAGGAATCCTCAAGGATGCGGAGTTTAAGGTGGTATCTAATGACCCACCAATCTTTGGATTCGGAGACGTTATCCTTGACTGGGCAGGAGAAGATCTCCTTGGCGAAATCAAGACTATGCCAAGCGAAGGATTTGAGTACCGTAAGGCAAGTGGCAAGGCTAAGCTAGGTCACCTAGTTCAGCTGCTAATTTATATGAAGATTCTAAACAAGACGAAAGCTGTCTTGATTTATGAAAACAAGAATAATCACGATCTTCTGGTAATTCCAGTTCAGATTAATGATTATTACGTTAGGTGGGTAAACCAGACGTTTGATTGGATGAGAGCAGTTCGCAAGGCTTGGGAAGATAAGCAGCTTCCAGAGAAGAACTACCGATCAAACTCAAAGATTTGCAAGACATGTCCTATTCAAAAGACATGTGCAGATGCTGGCAAGGGACTGATTAAGATAAAGTCCCTGGAGCCCATCGATGAAAACCAAGCACTGTCAGTGGTGTGATAATCAGTTTGAAACATCAGTTTCATATCAGATCTATTGTTCTGCTACCTGTAGAGAAGCAGCAACAAAAGAGAAGATAGCGGAGAGGTACGTCCATACTCGCAGAACCCGTAGGCTTAATAGCAAGGTTCGTAAATGCAAGTCGTGTGACGTGCCTCTTTCTGCGTACAATGATGACGATCTTTGTGCAGAATGTATAGTAAATCCAATAGATGTAAAGAAGGCACTAAAAGAGATTAAAGGATTTGCCAATGGTAAATCTGAGTAAGTTTGTTAACCTTCCAGAAACATTTGTCTCTATTGATGCAAGTACAAACAACATTGCTTATGCCGTGTTTAAAAACAAAGAACTAGTTGCTTATGACAAGATTCACTTTTCTGGGACTAACGTATTTCAAAAAATTGGTAGTGCTGTTATCGAAGTACACAATGTTTTCAAATACTTGCATGTTCAGGCTTTGGTCATTGAGAGAGCAGTATTTATTAATAGCCCAAAGACTATGTCAGAACTTTCAATGGTACAAGGTGCAATACTAGCAGGGGCTGCTTTGGCTGGGGTAAAGATCTTTAAGGGCACTAACCCCATAGCATGGCAAACATTTATTGGTAATGGAAAGTTAACAAAAGATGCAAAGCTTTTGATGAGAGCTAACAATCCAGGAAAGTCTGAGTCCTGGTACAAGGCTCACGAAAGAGATCAAAGAAAGCAAAAAACAATTTCTTTTGTTAATATTAATTATGATATTAATATTAATGACAATGATATTGCAGATGCAATTGGCATTGGTCATTACTCGCTTAAAAACTGGGATAGGCTAGGAGATTAAAATTGGCACCTTCTAATAAACTATATACGAATGAAATGTGGCTCAAGAAAAGATATCATTTCGACAAGAGAACACCTGAGCAGATTGCAAAAGAGTGTGGAATAAGCGTAGAGACAATCTATGTTTATCTTGCTAAGTTTGGATTAAGAAAGTCAAGGCGATGAAATACCTGAAGCACTTTGTAAAGGTTGCTGGGTATCTAGTTAGACGTAAATTCTGCAAGCATTCTGACTATAGAATTGCGTCATGTCCTTTCACAGGCCTAACGTATACAACCTGTAACAGCTGTGGTTATAGACTTAGTGTAGTTAATACGATAGACAATCAGGCCAGTTAATGGTACAATATAGTATCACTATGATATAGGAGAAAGTTTTGGCACGTAAGATAAAGTATGAAAAGCCAGAGATTGCAAAAAAGTTTTCTAGAGAAGACACTCTAGTTCTTGATGGCTTTGTAATTAATCGTGGTGACTTTTTTAAGGTCCGTGGTGAGCACGGTGGTAAGTTTAAGTTCCATTCTTTTGTTACTAATACAGATACTGGAGCACAGTGGGTAGATTGCTTTGAGGTTATCTCTGGTATGACATCTATATTTAGATCGTTTAAGACAGATAGAATCAAGCGAATCCCAAATAGAGGTAGAAGGGCCAAGAGAATTGTCAATTGAAGACATGACCGTAGAGCACCTTGACCAGGTCAACAGGGTCGTAGAAAAGTATTTAGCTGGCCAGGAGCCAACGCAGATTTCTAAAGAGCTTGCACTACCAAGACAGAAGGTCGTTGCATACCTTAATGAGTGGCGAGTCATGGCAGCAGACAATGCAGCAATTCGTGCACGAGCTAAAGAGGCATTGGTAGGTGCTGATGCACACTACAATAAGCTAATTCAAAAAGCATATGAGGTTATCGATGATGCAACTACTACAGCTAACCTAACTGCTAAAACATCTGCTATCAAGCTAGTTCTTGACATTGAGGCTAAGCGTATTGATATGCTACAGAAAGCTGGACTTTTAGAAAACAAGGAACTTGCTGAAGAGATGCTAGAGATTGAGCACAAGCAAGAGGTTCTTGTCGGAATCCTAAAGGACATTGCCTCTGAGTACCCACAGGTTCGTGATGAAATTATGAGAAGGCTGTCTTCTGTTTCTAAAGACCAGGAAGTTGTTACGGTAGTTCATAGAGATGTTTGATGATTTTTTAGAAGCACTCAAGTCTGATAATTTTGAGGAGAGGCCAGTAGATGCCAAAACCTTTGTCGAAGGTGAGGCCTATCTAAACCAGCCACCACTCTCTCAAGTTCAGTATGACATTGTGGAAGCAATGAGTCAGATATACAGGCTAGAAGATGTTATAGAACTTCTTGGCGACACTGAAGGGAGAAGGTATTATAAAAAGTATACTAAGAACGAAGTTATTCTCCAGCTGGGCAAGGGGTCTGGTAAAGACTTTACGTCTACAGTTGCATGTGCGTACATCGTATATAAACTACTCTGTCTTAAGGATCCAGCACGGTATTTTGGTAAACCTGCTGGCGATGCCATTGATATCATTAACGTTGCGATTAACGCCCAACAGGCGAAAAATGTATTCTTTAAAGGCTTTAAGACTAAGATTGAGAGGTCGCCTTGGTTTGCTGGAAAGTACAATCCAAAAGCCGAGTCTATTGAGTTTGACAAGTCTATCACTGTTTATTCGGGACACTCCGAAAGAGAGTCACACGAGGGTCTTAACCTTATTCTTGCAGTACTTGACGAGATCTCTGGATTTGCTACAGAGGTTGGAACTGGAAATGATCAGGGTAAGACGGCAGACAATATCTATAAAGCCTTCCGAGCCTCAGTTGACTCACGATTCCCAGACCTAGGAAAGGTCGCACTGCTATCATTCCCACGTTTCCCAGGAGACTTTATATCTACAAGATATGAAGCAGTGATTGCTGAAAAAGAGGTTGTGACAAAGCATCATAGATTTATTATGAATCCAGATCTTCCAGAAGATCAAGAGGGCAACTATCTTGACATTGAGTGGGACGAGGATACAATTATTAGCTATAAATATCCAGGGATGTTTGCAGTTAAGCGTCCTACTTGGGTAGTTAACCCAACTCGTAAGATTGATGACTTCAAGCTAGCATTCTTTACAGACATGGGAGATGCTATGCAACGCTTTGCTTGCGTACCAACGTTTTCTTCTGACAGATTCTTTAAGCAGACAGAAAAAGTCCAGGCAGCAATGACAATTAGAAATCCTTTAGATGCCATTAGAAGGTTTGATGAAAGCTTTAAGCCTGACCCAAGTAAAAAGTATTATGTTCATGCTGACCTTGCACAAAAGCATGACAAGTGTGCTGTTGCAATCGCTCACGTAGATAAGTGGGTAAACATCCAGGTTATTAAAGATTACCAGCAGATTGCTCCAGTTGTTGTTGTAGATGCTGTTGCTTGGTGGGAACCACGATCAGAAGGTCCAGTAAACCTATCAGAAGTAAAGCAGTGGATTCAGAACCTACGTAGGCTTGGCTTTGACATTGGTATGGTATCCTTTGACCGTTGGCAATCATTCGACATTCAGAATGAACTTAAGGCAGTAGGCATGAGAACAGAAACAGTTTCAGTTGCAAAGAAGCACTATGAGGATATGGCTATGTTGGTTTATGAAGAACGACTGGCTATGCCCATGATTGATCTATTATTCGAAGAGCTTTCAGAGTTGAAAATTATGAATAATAATAAAGTTGACCACCCACGTAAAAAGTCTAAGGACTTGGCTGACGCTGTATGTGGTGCAATCTTTGGTGCTATTTCTCATACGCCTAGAGACCTTAACCTTGAGGTTGAGATTCATACGTTTAAGGATAGACCAAAAGATCAGGTTGACAACCAAGACTCTGGTGTGGTAAAATATAAGCCTATGCCAAATGATGTCAAAGAATACTTGGCTAGATTCGATCTAATCTAGACGTAAACTAAGGAGAAAACCAATGAAGCTTAATAAGCTTGCTATTGGCCTGGTCGCAGCATTGACCCTAGGCCTAACTGGTGTTGCAGCATCTGCAAACACTCAGACACTAACCGTTGCCACCGTATCGGCAACAGGTGGTACAACCTCTGCTACTGCAATTGCATTGCCAGTTCCAGCAGACAGCGTATCATCCTCAAATGCATTGAGCATTTCTGTTTCGGGAGTTGCTTCTGGCACTACCGTTTCTGCAACTGCTACTAATGCACTACTACTATCAACCTTGACTGGTGCGACTGCAGCTTCTGGTTCAGCAACCCTGACCGTAAATGCAAGCACTAGCGGAAGCGTAGAGCTGTTCGTATTTACTAAGACCACAGCTGTAGGCTCTGTAGTTGTTACTGTTGGTAACACTCAGACCACCTACTACGTTAAGGGAACCGCAGGTGACCTTGCTAAGGTTGCACTTGCTGCACCAACAACTGGTCTAGCTGGCTCTACTCAGTCTGTAGTTGTATCTGCATTTGACAAGTACAATAACGCTAAGGCTAATGGTACCGTTAATCTAGTAATTAACACCAATGGTGTTATCACTACTGCAACTGCTACTACTACCACTTCTGGCACTGTAAGCCATGTAGTTACCTTGCCAACCACTGGCTCTGTAACTGTAACTGCATTTGCTGCTAGCTCTTCTGCTGTAGCTACTATTGCAGTTAACCAGCCACGCAACATTGAGGCTGAGCTTGGTGCTGCTCTAGCTGCTGTAGCAACCTTGACTGCAGATCTAGCCACAGCAAACACTGCTAAGGCAGACCTGGAGAAGGTTGTTCGTAAGCTAAAGTGGCAGTACAACGTGCTTGTAAAGAAGTACAATGTTGGAAAGCCAAAGGCTGAGAAGCTTGCTTTTATCAAGTAATTAAGATAAAATAGTAGAGGGGAAGGGGCCTAAAAATCTCTTCCCCTTTATTGTCACCAGATTAAAAAGAGGGGGTAAAATAGATGTCCATAGACATTGTCTATTTCTCAAATTACTCTGGGAATACCAAGAAGTTTGTAGAAAAATTAGGAATGCCAGCTACCAGGATTGAAATTCAATCACGTACCATAGAGATGGACAGGCCATTTGTCTTATTCGTTCCAACCTATGGCGGAGGCTCTGATAGGTCTGCTATTCCAAAACAGGTGAGAACCTTTTTAAATGTTCCAAATAACAGGAACCTTCTCCAGGGGGTTGTTGGATTTGGTAACACAAATTTTGGAGAGCATTTTTGCAAAGCAGCACACATGATCTCTGCTAAAACTGGAGTGCCCATTGTTGCCAGGGTAGAAATATTTGGCACAGAACACGATGTACAAAAGGTAAAAGAGAGGTTAGAAATACTGTATGGATAACTACAGCTATCATGAGCTAAACGCTATGCTCAATCTATATGATGAAAATGGCAAGATTCAATTCGACAAGGACAAGGCAGCAGCGAGAGCATACTTCCTTGACCACGTAAACCAAAATACAGTATTCTTTCACAGTCTAGAAGAGAAGCTAGAGTATCTGGTAGACAACGATTACTATGACAGAAGCATACTTAATATGTATGACTTTGGCTTTGTTAAAGATCTATTCAAGCATGCCTACTCTTATAAGTTTAGGTTCCCAACTTTTGTTGGTGCTTACAAGTTCTATACTTCATATGCCCTCAAGACATTTGATGGTGAGCGATACCTGGAACGTTTTGAGGACCGTGTCGTAATGAATGGTCTTATGCTAGGCCGTGGAGACGAGCAGCTTGCAAAGGATGTTGTAGATGAAATTATCACAGGTCGATTCCAGCCTGCTACTCCTACCTTCCTAAACGCTGGTAAGGCACAGCGTGGAGAGTTTGTATCTTGCTTCCTGCTACGTGTTGAAGATAACATGGAGTCAATTGCTCGTGCAGTTACTTCATCACTTCAGCTATCAAAGCGTGGGGGTGGTGTGGGATTAAACCTAACTAACGTGCGTGAGCAGGGTGCACCAATCAAGAAGATTGCAAACCAGTCTTCTGGAATTATTCCTGTAATGAAGATGCTTGAAGATGCATTCTCCTATGCGAACCAGCTGGGTGCTCGCCAGGGTGCAGGTGCGGTATACCTAAACGCTCACCACCCAGACATCATGCGTTTCCTAGACACCAAGCGTGAGAACGCTGACGAGAAGATTCGTATCAAGACTCTTAGCCTTGGCGTAGTGATTCCAAACATTACTCTTGAGCTTGCTAAGAATGGTGATGACATGTATCTATTCTCGCCATATGATGTAGAGAGGTTCTATGGCAAGCCAATGTCTGACATTTCTATTACAGAGATGTATCAGACCCTGGTAGACGATGGACGCATTCGCAAGTCCAAGATCAAGGCTCGTGAGCTATTCGAGCGTATTGCTGAGCTGCAGTTTGAGTCAGGGTATCCATACATTGTATATGAGGACACTGTCAATGAGTCTAATCCAATTGACGGACGTATCAATATGTCCAACCTTTGCTCTGAAATTCTTCAGGTAAACACACCAACTACCTACAACAACGATATGTCCTACAAGGACATTGGTAAGGACATTTCATGTAACCTAGGATCGCTAAACATTGCTAATGCCATGCAGTCACCAGACTTCGGCAAGTCTATTGAGGTAGCTATCAGATCGCTTACAGCGGTATCTGAGCTATCCTACATTGACTCTGTAATGTCTGTGGCTGAGGGTAACCGTAAGTCACGTGCTATTGGTCTAGGTCAGATGAACCTACACGGATACTTTGGAAAGGAGCTAATGCACTATGGGGATGAGGAATCAATTGACTTCACAAACATCTACTTCTACACAGTTCTATACCACGCCCTCAAGGCAAGCAACAAGCTGGCTATCGAAACAGCATCTCCGTTCGAAGGGTTTGAGCGGTCTGCTTATGCGTCTGGGCAATTCTTTGCTAAGTACATCTCTCAGGAATGGAAGCCAAAGACAGATAAGGTTAGCAGGTTATTTGCTGAAGCTGGCATTGAGATTCCAACTCAGGAAAACTGGAAAGAACTAGCTAAGAGCGTAATGGCTCACGGTATCTACAACCAGAACCTTCAGGCAGTACCACCTACTGGATCTATTAGTTATATTAACAATAGCACTAGCTCTATTCACCCCATCGCTTCTCAGATTGAAATTCGCAAGGAAGGAAAGCTAGGTCGTGTTTACTACCCAGCACCATTCCTAACAAACGACAATCGTGAGTACTTCCAGGATGCCTATGAGATTGGACCAGAGAAGGTAATTGATGTCTACGCTGCTGCAACCCAGCACGTTGACCAGGGTCTATCGCTAACCCTGTTCTTTAAGGACACCGCTACCACTCGTGATGTGAACCGAGCTCAGATCTACGCTTGGAAGAAGGGTATCAAGACTATTTATTATATTCGCATTCGACAGAACGCACTAGAAGGAACAGAGATGGAGGGATGTGTATCATGTCAGCTATAACAAGGCCAGTCAACTGGAATAAAGTTGAGGACCCAATTGATCTAGAAGTATGGAATAGGCTAACTGCAAACTTCTGGCTGCCTGAGAAGGTGCCAATCTCAAATGACCTGCAGTCTTGGTCTACATTGCGTGACCACGAGAAGCTACTAACCGTTAGAGCTTTCACAGGTTTGACCATGCTAGACACAATTCAGGGTACTGTAGGATCCATGAGTATCCTACCAGATGCACGTACACAGCACGAAGAGGCAGTTATTACAAACATTGCCTTTATGGAGTCAGTACATGCTAAGTCATACTCAAGCGTATTCTCTACTCTAATTTCTACACAGGAGATTGAGGAGGCATTCCGCTGGTCAGAAGATAATCCTTACCTGCAGAAGAAGGCACAGATTATTCTTGACAGGTATAAGGGTGATGACCCACTAAAGCGTAAGATTGCCTCTA